>Ga0182008_10000582_pt1 | contig 26902 bp, 26 predicted proteins | sample Sormic07211129_1_FD_120482 | JGI IMG/M metagenome (GOLD analysis project Ga0182008, IMG submission 120482) | Rhizosphere microbial communities from Sorghum bicolor, Mead, Nebraska, USA - 072115-129_1 metaG | ecosystem: Host-associated > Plants > Roots > Rhizosphere | place: USA: Nebraska...
CCCAAACGCGAATTCACTCCAGCGGACACCACGGCTAGTCCCACTTCGCATATGGCGCCGCGCCAGGAGATCACCAATGAGCCGTGCCGCTATTTTCGCCACACTGGGCTCCACACTCGTCCTATCACCCCAAGCCTTTGCAGAGTTTCTTTCCGACAGCAAGGCCAGCGTCGAGTTACGCAACTTCTATTTCAACCGCGACTTCCGCCAGGACAACGCCCCACAGTCCAAACAGGACGAATGGGCGCAGGGCTTCCTGCTGCGCTACGAATCTGGCTACACCGAAGGCACTATCGGTGTAGGTGTCGACGCCCTCGGCCTGCTCGGTGTAAAGCTCGATTCCAGTCCCGACCGCGCGGGCTCCGGGCTGCTGCCGCGTGACCGGGAGAAGGTCCATGGCGCACCGGACAGTTACAGCGAGTTGGGTCTGACAGCAAAGTTGCGCACCTCAAAAAGCGTACTCAAGGTCGGCACTTTGCAGCCCAAGCTGCCCGCTGTTCTGGCCAACGATTCGCGTCTGTTGCCGCAGACCTTCGAAGGTGCACACTTAAACTCCAACGAGTTCGCCGGCCTGACTTTCGACGGCGGACGATTGCGCCAGGTGAGCCAACGAGACTCCTCCAATCGTGAGGACATGACCGTCACCACTGGCAACGCGCGCGGCATAGTCGCCAGCAATACCAGCGATCAGTTCGACTTCGCCGGCCTGAACTACAAGTGGACACCGCAGCTCAGCACCGGCTATAGCTACGCCAAGCTTGACGGACTCTACAGCCAGCACATTGCCAACCTGGTGCATGTGCTGCCGATCACCACCGGTCAATCACTCAAGACCGATCTGCGCTATGCCCGATCCGACGACGACGGCCACAGTAATGTCGACAATCGCGCACTCGGCGCCATGCTGACCTACACCTTCAGCGGCCACAGCCTTGGTGCCGGCTATCAATCGATGAGCGGCGACACCGGCTTCGCCTACATTGGCGGCACCGATGCCTTCCTGGTCAACTTCGTACAGATCGGCGACTTCGCCAACCGTGACGAAAAGTCCTGGCAGGCCCGCTACGACTACGACTTTGCTGCTCTCGGGCTCCCCGGTCTGACGTTCATGACGCGCTACCTGACCGGCGACAATATCGAGTTGGGCGCCGGCCGGCCTGAAGGCAGAGAGTGGGAGCGCGACACCGACATCGGATACGTAGTACAGAGTGGTCCGTTGAAGAACGTCGGCCTGAAGTGGCGCAACGCGACTGTGCGCACCAGTCATTTCGGTAACGACCTGGACGAGAACCGCCTGATCCTCAGCTACGTGCTACCCCTCTGGTAATTCAACCACCACACCTCGCGCGGCTCTATGCCGCGCGATATCCGGGGACTGCTTATGGGCGATCAATGCCCTGCTCCGGACACCCACTTCTGAAGGCCGGTAAATCTTTCGGTGCATCGTTTACGCCGCCGAATACGGCAAAAAGCTAAAGAACCGGAGAATGAAGGGGGGTACGATGACAATTCAGACACCAGACGACACCGGTCACCAGCAGTGCAATCGCCACCATTTCATATGACTCGGGCAACCGATATTCCCATAAAAATCCAAAAACGAGCGCCGCTAACGTCTCAATCACGAGCACTTGCCCACTAAGTGCCAACGGTAGAAGTCGGCTCGCCTGGTTCCAGCACGCGCCACCCACAACCGAAGATAAAAGGGCTACGCCACCAGCCACCAGGAAAAAATGCAGCCATTCGGAGTTGCCATGCGTCCCGGGCTGCCAACCCAGGACAGGCACCGCCAAAAGCAGTGACTGAGCGCCAGTCATGATCCCTGTCAGCAGTGCCCAGTCATGCGAGGAAACGCCTGCTACCTGAACCAACCGACGAGCGTTGCTCACTGCGAACCAACTCCACGTCACTAATGCGCCCGTCGCGCATAAAATCCCGGCGATGTTTGTCAATGTATCGGGCCTGTCTCCATTGATCAGTGCATGCCAGCTGATAAGCACGACTCCACCCACAGCGCAGCACAGCGAGGGGACGAGCTTGCGCAAAGAAACGGCGTTGACGTCATGACGACCTGCCAACGTGACGAGCACCGGGATGAGTCCGACAATCAGGGACGTTGTGGCAATGCCAACCAACTGCACACCGGTGCCCACCAACGCGTAGTATATGAGGTTCCCTATCAGGCTAAGCCAGAAGAGTGACTTCCAATCGGCCATAGTGAGATTGGCGCAAACGCGCCTCCAGCGCGGCATAAGCAAGACCGCCGAGATCGCGCCATAGCAGAGGAATCTCAGGACGGCGAATTGCAGGCCACTCAGCCCCGGGGTTAGCTGGGGGCCGAGGAAAATCACTCCCCAACACAGGCCCGCACAAACCCCGTAGACGATGCCCTTGAGCAGAGATCGATCAGCAAACATTTCACCCGCGCTCCAAAGCGTAATGGATTAAGTCTGGAGCAGCTGACTCGGGGGAGTATTGTCGGTAACTGTGAGATTTTTTACCCAGACTGTTTTTGCGCTTTACGATAAACCGCCGGGGTCGTAGCGCTCACACGTTGCATGGTCCTGGTCAGCGATGCCTGATCGGAGAAGCCTGCACGCAAGGCAATCTCGGATATCGGTAATGAGGTTCCACGCAACCATCGCTGCGCTTCTTGTATGCGTAAATCAGTCAGCCACGCTTGAGGACTCATCTCGAACAATTGCCGGAATCGCTGGTGCAGTTGACTCATGCTCATGTTTGTTACTTGAGCCATCACTTCGTTGCTCCAGTTAGCTCCAGGATTCGCCCGAAGACGGGCGATCAACTGCTCCATGGGGTCTGATAAACAGCAGGTATCCGGGCTAAGGGACGACAAAAGCAGAGGGCCCAACTGTGAGGCCGCGATGGATAGTTGCGTGTTGCCTATCAACTCAGCGAACTCGATAAGCCGACGTGTCGCTGGGGGAATAGGCACATATATTCTCTGAGCAAGACGCCCGATCTGGAGTGTTTCCAACGTCGTAGGCGCACAATCCAAAACCAAAAAGCGGCTATCGACGTTAGTGAGCTGCGAATGCACCGAGCCGGGTGTCACAAGCGCTGCCAATGACTGATCAATGCAGCCCCCGCGCCCGTCTACGTCAATTTCCATTCGGCCATGAATCGGCAGTACCAATTGAGTATGGTCATGATGGTGGTGGTTAGGGTTTTCCCTCTCGTAGCTGCGAACTTCAAGACTTAGAAACATTAGTGCACCATCCGGCCCGTCTGGTGATTCGATATTTGACGTCGCAAAACGCCCGCGCGCACCTGCATCAGGTCAGGCTTGGGCCCCCAGATCCTAACACCTGCTCACCAGACCGTTAATCGCACAAGCTGTGTTGGCCATACGCTTACATTTAGTGTGCGGCATCGACCGGTTGAATCCACAGGTGTGAAGCGGTCATTGAGTAATGGAGGATACTTACGGGTTCAGTTTTTTCAGCGCATTTCGCAATTCTGTATCACTGCCGCCTAACGCGCTTGTTGCAATAGCAGCATTGCGTAAAAGGATCGACGCGGCATGCTGGATATGCTCTTGCAAGAGACGGTCTGAGGGACCCGACAGCGTCAGCGCCCCCTTGAGCTCATAGCCCATGGAGAATACCGGTACTGATACAGCGGTCGTTTCCGGATCCCTTTCACCAAAAGAACAGGCCCAAAAGCGCTCACGCACCTCTGCCAAAAGGGGATCTGACTGTCGAGAAAAAGCACGAAGAATCTTCCCTGATGCACCTGCTTGCAATGGAAAGCGCGCGCCTTCGAGTACGGAAACACGCACCGCTCGCTTAGGCTCAACCCGAAACAACACGACTCTGCTACCGTTTTCGAGCACATAGAAAGAGGACGTTTCACCGCTCTCCTCGGTAATGGACTCCAGTAATGGATAAATGACATCGCGCAGACGGAAGGATGCCTGGTACAGCTGTGACAGACGAAGAGGCTCGGGTCCGACGGAGTAACTGCCATCGCTCAAGCGCCGTACAAATCCGGCCTTCTCCAACGAAGTAATCAATCGCAGGATCGTACTTTTATATAGCCCGGTACGCCTCGCGAGCTCGGCCAACGTCAGGCTTTCTTGCTCGGCTTGAAAGGCCGAGAGAATCGAAAAAGCGCGATCGACAGCCGCGACGCCGCCTCCTTCCGCACTGTTGGACTGATTAGAAAGGCTTGTGTCGGATTCGGTGTTCATAGCCACTCAACGTGAGGTCTGAGCTCGCAGGCGATCCAGCAGCACTGGAGCCGCTGGATCACCCACAAGAAAATTTTAGTGGGCCTAAGATACCTTCTGAACAGCCATGGAGCCAGCGTGTCACTCCTCTCGCAGGAACAGGCGTAACGACACAACCATCGCGGCGGCCAAAAACATGATGCATCCCATCACCATTAGCCCCGCGGTGAATGAACCGGTGTAATCCTTGAGAAACCCCATCAGATAGGGCCCCACGAAACCACCGAATGCACCAATCGAGTTGATCAACGCGATACCACCCGCCGCTGCCTGGCCGCGAAGGAACTTGCCTGGCAGCGTGTAAAAGATGGTCTTGCCAGCGATCGTACCGACCAATGCCAGGGAGATACCGGCCAGTGCTGGAACCAGTGCATTCATCTGCAGCGCGAATAGTAGCGCCAGGCCTGCAAGGAGCATCGCAAGCGTGAGGTTGAAAATGCCCTTACCGGTGCGATCGACATGTTTTGCCCAGATCAAAAGGCCAATGGTTGCGAAAAAGTAGGGAATCGCTGCTACCCAACCAATCATGCTGACTTCGACGCCATGCGCCTTGAGCATCTGCGGCAGCCAGATGCCGATCCCGTAGGAACCCAATGTGAAGCTGAAAGTGATAGAGCTGAGAATCCAGACGCGAGGATCCTTCAGCGCTGCCTTGAAGCCGTGGCTGTGATGGCCCTTGCTCTGTTCTTCAGCCAGCATGCCCGCGATCAGTTCACGCTCGCCGGGTGTCAGCCATTTGGCTTCTGCCGGGTGATTGGTCAGCACCTTCAGCGTGATCAGCCCCAGAATACAGGCCGGCATCCCTTCGATGATGAACATCCATTGCCAACCTGCGAGGCCAAGGAAGCCATGCATTTGCAGTAGCCAAATGGACAGTGGCCCACCTACCAGGAATGAAATCGGTGTGGCCACCGTGAACCACGCAAGCACTCTGGTGCGGTACTGCGCCGGAAACCACAGCGTCAGAAAGAAGATAACGCCAGGAAAGAAACCCGCCTCTGCGATACCCAGGATCAGCCTCACCACATAGAAACTGTAAGGCCCGACGACCAATGCCGTTGCGGCAGCGGCCAAGCCCCATGTGATCATGATCCGGGCCATCCACAGCCTGGCGCCAAATCGATACATCGCCAGGTTGCTGGGCACCTCGCACAAGCAGTAGCCAAAAAACATGATCCCTGCACCAAGGCCGAATTGAGTGGCCGTCAGCCCCAACTCTTCGGTCATCTGCAACGCCGCATAACCGACGCTGGTGCGATCCAGATAATTGAAAAAGTAGGCGAGTGCAAGTAACGGGATCAGACGCCAGGCGGCCTTGTGAAGGACGCGGGTTTGCTCCGCATCAAGCGACTGCGCCGTTAAGCCGGTAGGCCGCTTGGTAGATGTCGTGACAATAGCCATGACGGGGTTCCTCAACTTTATTTTTATATGGCGGACGGCGAGAAAACCATCAGCGAATTTGCTACACAGTCGATCAGGAGAATCAGCGGACGATGCCGCATCCGCGCAGGGCTTCAATGTCCCCTGCCGCATAACCCATCTCTTGGAGTAGCGCCTCGGAATGGCTGCCTAACCGAGGCACATTCAGGCGAGCATCCATGCGCTGACCATTCATCTCAAACGGCAACATGGGCACCTTTACTTCGTCACCGTTTTCCAGGGCGAGATGTGCCAGGCCTCCAGACACGTTCAGGTGCGGATCCTCGAATAGATCCTGCGGGCGCTGGATAGGCGAAAACGGCAAGCCTGCCTGCTCGCACAGCGCCATGACCTCTTGCTTGCCAAGGGTTGCGAGCCGCTCCTTGACCAATGGCAATATCTTCGAGCGAGCCTGAACGCGCTGTGTGTTCCTGGCGAGATCAGGGTCACGACCCAACTGTTCAAAGCCAAAAGCCTGACAGAAACTGGCCCATTGACTGTCGCTCACCACGCCCATGAAGACCTGCTCATCATCAAGGGTGCTGAAAACGTCATAGATAGCCCACGCTGAAAGGCGGCTGGGCATCGGGGCTGCCGGCTTACCGGTGGTCGCCATTTGCATCATGTGCTGACCGACCAGAAAGGCCGAGTTTTCAAAAAGTCCGGTCTGAACAAACTGCCCCTCACCGGTCGCCTTGCGCTGCCAAAGTGCTGCAAGGATCGAGATGGCGCTGAACATGCCGCCCATCACATCGTTGACCGAAGCGCCGGCGCGTAGCGGACGACCTTCAGGGCCGGTCATGTAAGCGAGCCCCGTCATCATCTGCACGACTTCATCCAGTGCCGTGCGGTGTTCGTATGGACCAGGCAAAAAGCCTTTCATTGAGCTGTAGATAATGTCGGGTTTGATAGCCTTTACGTCGTCATAACCCAGCCCGAGTTTTTCCATCGCTCCTGGGCGAAAGTTTTCTGTGACTACGTCCGCGCTTTCAATCAGCTTGCGGACCGCGGCCATGCCTTCCGTTGTTTTGATATCGACTGCAAAGCTCTTCTTGTTCCGGTTGTAGGTCATCCAGTAACCCGCGCCAGAACCCGTCAAGCGCCGGGTGTTATCGCCCTCTGGGGTGGGCTCGACCTTGATGACCTCGGCGCCGAGATCGGCAAGAACCAAACCGCAGGCGGGGCCCATCACCATGTGCACAAACTCGACAACCCGGATACCCGCCAACGGCAAGGTCTGGATGTTCTGATTTTGCCTGCTCATCGCGCGCCCCCGGCATAGTGAAAGTTTTTACCGACACCCGCGTCAGGAATGAAGCCGTAGAGCGGCTCTCCTGGCAGGCCCTGTTTTAGCCACTCACGAGCGGCGACGAGTTTGTCGATATCGACACCGGTGCGCAGCCCCATGGATTCGAGCAAATAGACCAGATCTTCAGTCACGATGTTGCCCGAAGCACCTGGTGCGTAGGGACAGCCACCGAGGCCGCCTTGCGACGCATCAATGGTGGTGACACCTGCTTCCAGCGCGGCCACCACGTTGGCCAACCCTTGGCCACGAGTGTTGTGAAAATGTGCGCTACCCGCTTTTGCACCTATCTCACCGCGTAGCCGGTTGAACAGACGGCGAACTTCAGCGGGGTTCGCGTAGCCGACGGTATCGGCCAGCCCGACCTCATCAACGCCCAATTCGACCATGCGCAAGGCCATGCCAATCACGTCCTGCTCGCGGACTTCGCCCTGGATCGTGCAACCAAATACCGTCGACAAACCGGACTCGATTTCTACATGAGGAAAGCGCTCGTTTCGAAGACTGACAATGGAGCGCACCTCTTCGTAAACCTGCTCATGCGTCTTTCGAATGTTGGCCAGTGAGTGAGGCTCGCTGACGGAAATGGGCAGCGTGATTTTTTGCACGCCGGAATTGAAGGCGGCCTCTGCCCCCTTGAGGTTGGGCACCAGGGCGGTGACGAACACATCAGGTCTTTTACGCAGGTGAGCCACCAACTCGGCTGCGTCCGCCATTTGCGGTAACAGCCTGGGCGAAACAAATGAGCCCACCTCGATTTCTCCGAGTCCGGAATCCGCCAATGCTGTCAGCCACTTGAGCTTCAACTCGGTCGGCATCGTCGCGTTGACACTTTGCAGGCCATCACGCGGGCCTACCTCGCTGATCAGGATGTCTATGTTCTTCTTGTCACTCATCGCCGGTACTCTGCGTATTGATTTGCGCATATTCTGCTGTACAGAACGTTGTTCTGATTTAAATCATGAGCGCATCAATTTCACGTGTCAACATCCCTCCTTCCGAATCAGAAAAAACGGCCTGTATCCCTTTAAAGCATCCAGTTCAAGCGCAGTGCTGATAGCGCCGTCCGGCGAAAAAGCGGTTGACAGGAATGAAAATTACATCGAAATTTATTCTACTGGAAACAACATCGTTCTTTCTGGCAGAACAATAACGATGCAGCGAAAAGATCGAATCACCTTCAACCGGGTGACCGCTCTCTGCGCCGCCTTATGTAGGAGTTGCTCCTGTGAGCCTGTATGCCCCGCCGCGCGATTTATCGACCCGAGTGTTTACTACGTTGCCGGAAACCTTTTGGAAGGACGGTGACTCGGATTGGGTGCGCGCCAACAAACCCGGGCAGAAGGTCAAAAGCTTTCTGGAAGGGCCATCCTTCGACGTACAGGGAAATCTCTACGTAACAGACATCCCCTACGGGCGTATTTTTCGAATAGACCCACAGGGTAAATGGACCCTTGTCACCGAATATGACGGCTGGCCCAACGGACTCAAGATCCACCGCGATGGCCGGATTTTCATCGCCGACTACAAGCAGGGAATACTGGTTCTCGACCCTGAAACCGGCTCGATCGCGCCGTTTCTTACCCACAGCCGTAGCGAAGGATTCAAGGGTGTAAACGACTTGTTCTTTGATAGAAACGGCAAGCTCTACTTCACCGATCAAGGTCAGACCGGCCAGCAGGATCCCACTGGCAGGGTGTACGCCTACGACATGGATAAGGAAATTCTGACTCGACTGATCGACAACGGCCCAAGTCCGAACGGACTGGTCATGGATCTCCAGCAGAGTGCTCTGTTCGTCGCGATGACGCGCGCAAATGCCATCTGGCGCCTGCCGATTCAGAAGGATGGAGGCACCAGCAAAGTGGGGATCTTCACCGCAATGGCCGGGGGTGTCAGTGGTGCCGATGGCATGGCATTGGACTGCGCCGGCAATCTTTACGTGTGCGATGCCGGGAACGCCTGTGTCTGGGTATTCGATCCCCACGCCGTGCCGCTGTATCGCATACGTTCCTGTACCGATGGACGCACCCTGACCAACCTGGCGTTTGGTGGCGAGGGCAACAAGCAATTGTTCATCACTGACTCGTCCACCAGCACCGTATTGGTTGCCGATCTCGAACACGCCGGTCTGCCGATGTTTTCCCACACCTAATTCGATGAAGCGCTGAAGCCTGTGTGCATCGCGCACGGGGTTCGTTCGGCCTGAAAAAAGCGCGCCCTCACTGCCCGTACCCTACAACACCAATAAAAGGGATACCCATGTTGATCTTCTTGAGCTACGCCATGATCGCTTGTTTCATGTATTTGATCATGAGCAAGCGCCTGTCACCGCTGGTCGCGCTACTGCTCGTCCCTGTTGTATTCGGATGCCTGGGCGGCTTTACGACTCAGCTCGGCGCCATGATGTACGACGGCGTGAAAATGCTGGCGCCCACCGGCATCATGCTGACCTTCGCGATTCTGTATTTCTGCCTGATGACTGACGCTGGACTGTTCAACCCGCTGATCAAAGTACTGTTGCGCCTGGTAAAAGGCGACCCTCGCAAGATCGTCGTGGGCACTGCAGTTTTGGGGTTGTGTGTCGGCCTCGATGGCGACGGCGCGACCACTTACATTATTGCCACCGCTGCCTTCTTGCCGCTGTACCGACTGACCGGCATCCGCTTACAGGTGATGGCAACGGTTTTACTGATGGCCATTGGTGTGATGAACATCCTGCCATGGGCCGGACCGTTTTCTCGCGCAGCCAGCGCCATGCATGTCGATATCACTGAGCTGTTTCTGGAGATGGTACCGATCATGATCGCCGGCGCGGCCTGGGTTGTCCTCGCCGCCTGGTGGCTGGGGCGCATGGAATATCGCCGACTGGGTGTGGTAACAGTCAGTGAAGACGACGTGCTTGAGGGGTACGCACATATTCGCCTCAAGGACCCAAAGTTCCTGTTTAACGTCGTGCTGACGCTAACGCTGATCACCGGCATGATGCTCAGCCTGATGCCCTTGCCAATCCTGTTCATGCTTGCTTTTGGCCTGGCTTGCCTTGTCAATTACCCAAGCCTGAAACAGCAGAAAGAGGTTATCGCTCGTCATGCTGACAACGTCATGGCGGTCACCCTGCTGATCTTCGCCGCAGGCATATTCGTCGGCATCATGAGTGGCACCGGAATGATCAAGGCGATCTCGGATAACATCATCACAATCCTGCCGGAACAGGCTGGCCATTACATGTCGTTGGTCACCGCCCTGCTGAGCATGCCGTTCACTTATGTACTGACAAACGATGCATTTTACTTTGGAGTGCTACCCATTCTCGCCGAAACGGCGGCTCACTATGGAATCAGCCCGAACGAAATGGCGATTGCTTCGCTCATCGGCCAACCCGTTCACCTCCTCAGCCCCCTGGTTGCATCGACCTATTTGTTGTGTGGCCTGCTTGATATCGATTACGGCGATAACCAGCGAGTCTCCCTGAAATGGACACTCGGCACAGTTCTGGTGATGCTGTTGGCCGCCATCGCGATTGGCGCGATAACCGTTGTCAACTGAGACTGGAAGCCCGCATCGAACATGGCTGGGACATCGGCGATGCCACGCACCAGCAACGTTCGCCCCCCCCCCTCGTTTCACTCGCTGGCCGAGGGGAATCTTCATGCAGCCCACCGGCGACTACCTGAACATTCTGAAGATCAAGCCTGCGATGTGCACAACACGGGCAAGCGTGGACTACTTCGCTGACAGCGTGGATCGGATTCTATCGGAAGGTTTGTAACGACCATGGCCCCTACAAGCCAACGGTCATCGGCTTGCAGGGTTTCATTGCGGCAAACTCTAAACCTCCTTTACCAGCCCAGTTGCTTGTTAAAACCAAGGGCGTCGTAGTAGTCATGCTGCGTGAGAATCTTGCCGTCCTTGAGACGCATGAAACTGACACCCTTAAAACTGAGAGGGCGCTGAGTGGCCGGAGTCTCGGCACTCCAGGGGCCGGTATTGGTGCCATTGAACTCCCATTCGAAGGCTATGTTCTCGCCGTTGACAATCGGCTCGCCGAACATTTTCCATTGCAGATCCGGCACCGCCTGCATGAACACCTGAATGACTTGGGCCTTGGCGTTTTCGCGACCAACCTGAGGCGTGCCCACTGAGGCGTCGAGAAACTCAACGTTGTCAGAAAAGTACTCGGCCGCGGCATCCGCATTATGGGCATTCCAAGCCTTCATATAGCCTTGGACCACATCAAGGGTAGTGTTTTGTCCAGCCGCAAAACTTGCATGACTGGCCAGAACCAGAAGTAGTCCGAACAGCAGTGAGTGGATTCGAGACGTCATAGCCTTCACCTTGTTATCAGAAGATGGGGTTGCCTGCCGCGTTCAGCGGCAGGCATTGATGTCAATTAGCGGTTTTTCCAGGCATCCGAAGCTGGGGCCCTGCCCTTTTCATAGGGACGAAACAGCGTCATGTATAGGATACCGACGAGGATGACGATGGCACCGACAAGTGCGATACCGTAGTTCACGTACCAGGGCGCATCCGGAGTACGCGGCCAGGACATATTGACGATGGCGAACATGCCGTAGCAGAGGGCAGCAATGTTAACGACCCATCCCCAACGTCCCATGGTGAACTGGCCCTTGGGTTTCCAGCCTCGAATACGGGCATACAGCGCACCGCCAACGATCATCTGGAACGCCAGGTAGATACCGATGGCGGCAAAGCTCACCACCAGCGCTATAGCGTTCTGAAGGTAGAAGCCGACACACACAATGATCGCTGGCAGCACGCCACACACCACCAGGGCCGCGGTCGGGACATGCGTCGTAGGCGAGAGTTTTTTCAGCACATTACTGCCCATGAGCATTTCGTCTCGAGCATAGGCATAGAGCAGACGACTGGCGGATGCCTGCAAACTCAGCACGCAGGAAACGAACGAAACCGTAATCACCGCCATGACAATCCGAGAGCCAACAGGACCGAACGCCGCGCCGAATATGGTGGACATAGGGTCCTTGTCCTGTCCGGAAATAACGGCGGCCATGTCAGGCACAGCCAGGATTAATGCCAAAGCCGCAAAGATCGAGGCGGCGCCGCCGATCCAGATAGTCATCCGCATGGCCTTTGGAACCTGGCGGCTGGGATTTGGGGTTTCCTCGGCTACATCGCCGCAGGCTTCAAAGCCATAGTAGAGGAACATCCCCGCCAACGAGGCTGTAAGGAACGCTGGCCAATAGGCCCCATCGATGGAAATGTCAAAGGTGTCGAACAATACGCTCAAGGACTGGTGGCGTTCAAAGATCAGCAGGTAGCCACCGATCAACAAAGCCCCGACCAATTCACAAAGAAAACCAAACATCGCCACCCGAGCCAACAGCTTGGTGCCACTAAGATTCAAGACCGTTGCCGTGGCGGTCAGAAATAGCGCGACCAACGTATTAGTCACCGGCGACGACTCGAAACCTAGAAGGTTAGCGATGTAGGGGCCGGCACCCAGCGCTACGGCGGCAATAGTGACGCATAGAGAGATGGCATAGATCCACCCGACCATCCAGGCCCACTTCTTGCCAACCAGACGACGGGCCCAAGGATAGACGCCACCGGAAATCGGGTATTGAGATACCACTTCGCAGAAAATCAGACACACCAGCATCTGGCCGAAGCCCACCAGCAGGTAGGACCAGAACATTGGTGGCCCACCGGCGGCCAGGCACAGGCCGAACAAGGTGTAGACGCCGACCACCGGGGACAGGTAGGTGAACCCAAGAGCAAAGTTCTGCCAAAGACTCATGCTACGTTCAAAATTCGAGGTATACCCAAGAGCGCGGAGTTGCTCCGCATCCTGGTCCACAGCCACCTTGGGATTTATTGAGCTGTTCATTCCAACATCCTTCAAAAAGGAATTTGTTTTAGTAGGCGCTGAACGGACGGCGCAAACCCGCCCGTAGCGCAGTTAACGAGGTGTGTTTCAGAGTTGTATCCAGGTGGCCTTGATCTCGGTGTACTTATCAAAGGCATGCAGGGATTTGTCACGGCCATTACCGGACTGTTTATAGCCGCCGAACGGCGCCATCATGTCGCCGCCATCATAAAGATTGACCCAAACACTCCCGGCACGAAGTGCGCGGGCCATGTTGTGGGCTCGAGACAGGTCTGCCGTCCAGACGGCCGCAGCCAGCCCGTAAGGGGTGTCATTGGCGATGCGTATCGCATCCTCGGCTTCGTCGAATTCGATCACGGACAGTACGGGACCGAAGATCTCTTCCCGGGCAATTTTCATTGAGTTGCTGACGTTGTCGAACAGGGTTGGCTCTACATAACTGCCGCCGGTTTCTACCAGTGCCGCGCGCCCCCCCAGCAGTAGCTGCGCACCCTGTACCTGACCCTCGTGGATGTACTGCAACACCCCTTCCAGATGACGACCGTCCACCAGCGCACCGACGTTGGTATCAGGATCGAGTGGATGCCCTGGCTTCCAAGCCTTCATGGCCTCGACAACCATCGGCACAAAACGCTCCTTGATTGACGCCTGCACCAACAAACGTGAACCGGCGGTGCAAACCTCACCCTGATTGAACGCAACGGCTGCCGCTGCCGCTTCGGCCGCTACCTGCAGATCGGGGGCATCGGCAAATACAATGTTGGGGCTTTTGCCGCCGGCCTCAAGCCAGACCCGTTTCATATTCGACTCACCCGCATAAACCAGTAATTGCTTGGCCACTTGGGTAGAGCCGGTAAACGCCAAGGTATCAACGTCACCGTGCAAGGCCAACGCCTTGCCCACGGTGCTGCCATAGCCCGGTAAAACATTGAGGACACCCGCTGGCAGACCTGCCTCCAGAGCGAGCTGTGCGATGCGGATAGCGGTCAGCGGAGAACGCTCCGAGGGTTTGAGGATCACCGAGTTACCGGTAGCCAGCGCCGGCCCTAACTTCCAGGACGCCATCATCAGCGGGAAATTCCACGGCACGATAGTGGCGACCACCCCAACCGGCTCACGGGTAACCAGCCCGAGCTGATCGACCGAGGTCGCTGCCACCTCATCGTAGATCTTGTCGATTGCCTCACCGCACCAACGGATACTGTCAATGGTCCCCGGGAGGTCGACGGACAGCGAATCGGAAATCGGCTTGCCCATGTCCAACGTTTCCAACAGAGCCAGCTCTTCGGCATGGGCCTGTAACAATTCGGAAAAACGCACCATCACTGCCTTGCGCATTGCAGGTGCCTGGCGTGACCAGACGCCGGACTCAAACGCCGACCGGGCGCTGGCGACCGCCAAATCGGCATCCGCCGCATCGCAGCTCGCGACCTGGGCAAGCACACGCCCGTCGATAGGGCTTATGCACTCGAAGGTTGCACCGGAGCTGGCCGACACATATTTGCCATTGATAAAGGCTCGCCCTTCGATGCTCAGCGCCTTGGCTCTGGCTTCCCACTCTGATCGGGTCAACTGACTCATGGTTAAAAGTGCTCCTGGGTTCGGATGGACGCGATCTCAAATCGCCTTAAACATATGGAACCATATCTTTTAATCCGTGAGAACCCCGAAAAAGCGAATGAAACGTGATTTTTTTGACTTTTTATGCGTTTCAATTCTAGAATCCCCCCCTAAAACACGTATAAAAACAATATTAAATATGAAATAGAATTTTTAAAGAAACACACATCCGGGCAGGCTTGACGCTACCTCGGACTATTGCCATAGGCGTAAAACGGCGCCGCCCATGAATGAATCAACCATGAGCCCTACTTCAAGCCTCATACGCCTTAACCAGGAAGGTAAAACGGAGTCTGTTACCCGTCGCCTGATAGAAATGATCGATCTGGGTTTGTTCTCAGAAGGCGAACAGCTCCCCAATGAAAGCGTCTTGGCCACACAACTTGGCGTTGCCACGGTCACACTGCGGGACGCGCTGGCGATCTTGCGAGCACGCGGGGTTATCGAAACCCGGCGCGGACGCAGCGGCGGGAGCTTCATCTGCGCCGCGCCGCAAACCTCGGACCAGTCCCTGTTCGATCAACTTCGTGAAATCAGCACGCTTGAACTGCGCGACCTCGCCGATGAACACGCTGCCATTTCAGGCGCGGCCGCCCGACTGGCAGCTCAGCGCGCCGGGCCTGAACAACATGCAAGACTGAGCAGCTTTGTCGACGCTCTGGCCAACGCTCAAGAGCGGCGAGAGCGCCGACGAGCCGACGCCAGATTCCATATCGAAATAGCCGTGGCAGCGCAGTCTGTGCGCCTGACTCACAGCGAAGCGCGCTTGCAGGCGGAACTTGGGGAACTGTTATGGCTGCCATTTGCCGGTCAACCGGATCCACAGACCATCGAACGGGAACATAGAGCCATCCTGGAGGCCATCGTAGCGAACGACGCCAATCTGGCCGGCGCACTGGCAGAAGCACATGTAACACGAGGCGTTCGCCGCCTAAGCACCCTACGACTACAACAAATGGCAGAAGGCGACTTTTGAATGGAACGAAACTTGCTGAATTACTCGCTTGCTATGCAGCTCGGCGTCGCATACTTCGTCGACTGCAGGCACCGCATTATCTTCTCTGAGTCATGAGGTAGAGCCATGGCTAACGAAATGTCAGCAAACGAGTTGTCCCAATGTGCCACGTTGATCAACGCTTCCATTAGTAACGTATTCAAGGGGCTCAACGATATGAGCGCCCAAGTATTGAGCATTTGGGAACATCTGTGTGGCAACACGAAGCACCCCAGCCAAGGTGACCTCAAGCCATTACTGCCTGTCATTCGGCAAATCCTGAACTCGGAGAGCCTCAAGTTTCATGGCGCCGGAGTTGTCTTCGCTCCTGGTGAGCTGGAAGATCGCGAGATGCATCTGGAGTGGTGGTGTCGAACCCAAAAAGAAGAAATCCAGCCTTTGACGCTGAACTTCAATAGCCGTAGTGAGCGCTTTTACGATTACCTGCACATGCCCTGGTACACCCGCCCCCAGCAAACCCGGCAGCCTTCCATAGACGGCCCGTTTGTGGATTTGTACGGCACTGAGCAGTACATCGTTGCCTTCTCGGTTCCTATTTTTTTCGCAGATCGCTTCATTGGTGTAGCTGCTGCCGATATTTCTCTGCACTCCCTGGAACCCTTGCTCGTGCGCAGCCTTATGCGGGTTAGTAACGAGGCCTTGTTACTCAACGCCGAAGGTAGAGTGCTGGCGGCTAACACACCGAGCTGGCTCGCTGGTGATTTGATCCGAGGCACCCTGAGCCTGGACAAAGAACAAGGTCGCGTCCTGAGCCTTATCGACACATCGTCATACTGGAGCGTCGTGGAGCGGCCTGTCCCAAGGTTTTGATCAAGGCTCCATCTTGGTTTGAAGAACCAAATATCAACCCATGCGCTTCGGGAGGGATCCCGTCGAATGAAAGCTCCAGCCATGGATGGCTGAAGGTCGCCTCGCACTGCATTACTGAAAACCGCCCGCCCATCCAGCCGCCTATCCCGTCAGGCTATTGCACAAGAACCAACGCAACCGACTTGGCAAAGCAGTGCTCACTCACCGCGACACTGGAAGAACACAACTTCTGGAAGGACTGTCATTACCGTAGCCGCAGGAGGTCACTCGACCACTGAGGTTCGCTTGTCTAAAACCCGCGCCGCGGTCAGATCTGTTTTCGAAGAATGGAGCCAGAGGGTTGCGGCAAATCGAGGCCGCTGCTGTGAACATGAATACAGCTTTTGAGCTGGAAGTTAGCCAGCATTGCCTGAAAGCACGGCAGGCCTACAACCTTTTCTACGCGGTCAACACATGTGGCCGAGGATCGTGTACGGCTACCGGGACAGCGAACTCTTTTTCATGAAGATCAAGAGTGTCTTTCCCGGTAATCCGTGAAGATCATTTTTACTCAAGAACGAAGGTCGTGGCACGACCAGCAACCTGCGCCGCGCCGATGACCGATACGACTTCATGACGCTGACTGACGCTATCAGGTGTTGTGCGTGTAGCCCTCCCACTGATGCCACATGCTTTGGTTGACACCCAGGCCAAACCAGCGGTCTGTGTCGTCGAGGGCGCGGCTGAAAACATCAACCACGAGCTGTATTTCTTCTTTCGTGGAAATCAGTGGCGGGCAGAATGCGATCGAGTCTCCCATCGCCCTTGTGATCATGCCGTACTCTTGCGCACGTCCCGCCAGGTAGCGCCCCAGTTTCCCAACCGTATCCAGCGGCTCCTTTGTCCGACGATCCGCAACGAGCTCCACAGCAGCGATCAATCCACAACCCCTAACCTCCCCTACCAACGGATGATCAGCAAATTGAGCCAGTCCGGCTTGTAGTTGTTCGCCCAACTCGCAGGCGTGCTCGACAAGCCGATCCTCTTGAATGATCTTTATGTTTTCCAGCGAAACTGCGGTCGCAACCGGGTGGCCGCTGCCGGTGAACCCATGACCCAGAGTACCGAAGGTATGGCTTTGATCGGCGATCCCCTCGAAGACCTTATCGTTGATCAGGACTGCCGCGATCGGTTGATACGAAGAGGATAGTTGCTTGGAAACTACCATGACATCCGGCTTGATGCCGAAGGTTTCGCAGCCAAACATCTTCCCGGTTCGACCGAAGCCGCAAATGACTTCATCCGCGACGACCAGCACATCATATTTGCGGCACACCGCTTGAACCTTGTCCCAATAGGTGCGCGGTGGCACGATCACGCCGCCCGCCCCCATCAGCGGTTCGCCGTAAAAAGCGGCTACGGTTTCCGGGCCCTCCCGAAGGATGACATTTTCCAGTTCGGCCGCCAGGCGATCAGCAAATTGTTCTTCGGTCTCGCCAGGTTTGGCATTGCGATAGTGGTGCGGACAGGTGACGTGAAAGAAGCCGGGCAGCGGCACATCAAAGCCACGCTGGTTCACCTGCAGCCCGGTCAGACTGGCGCTGACAGCAGTAATGCCGTGATATGCATTGTGACGGCTGATGAACTTCTTTTTGCCAGGCTTGCCAATGGCATTATTGCGATACCAGATCATCTTGACGACAGTGTCGTTGGCTTCAGAGCCTGAGTTAGTGAAGAAGACCTTGCTCATCGGCACCGGGGCGATTTCGATCAGCTTCTCGGCCAATTCGATACTGGGCATGTGAGCCTTGTGGCTGAAGAGGTGATAAAAGGGCAGTTTGCGTAGCTGTTGCTCTGCCGCCTTGATCAGACGCTCATTACTGAAACCCAGCGCCACACTCCAAAGACCCGACATCGCTTCGAGATAACGCTTGCCCTGGTTGTCATAGACGTAAACGCCTTCGCCACGCTCGATGATCAGCGGGCCTACTTCCTGGTGAAGTCGCGCATCCGTGTAGGGGTGCAGTTGATGCTGAACATCCTTTTCGGCGAGCGAAAGATACGAGCGATTCATGTTAAGGAACTCCGGGGGAATGGCGGCCATATGGCGTTGTTACAGGCTTTGGTGGGTTTTCATTTCCACCCCTCTTGACGCTTGGTGAATGTCCGCCGTGATCACACGCCAATACAGAGGTATTTGATTTCCAAGTAGTCCTCAATGCCGTACTTGGAACCTTCACGACCCAGACCCGAGGCCTTGATGCCACCGAATGGCGCCACTTCGTTGGAAATGATCCCGGTGTTGACGCCAACAATGCCGTATTCCAGCGCTTCGCCTACACGGAACACACGGCTCAGGTCGCGGGCATAGAAGTAGGAAGCCAGGCCGAATTCGGTATCGTTGGCCATGGCGATCACATCGGCTTCATCCTTGAAGCGGAACAGCGGTGCGAGCGGGCCGAAGGTTTCTTCTTTGGCAACGGCGGCGTTGCGCGGTACATCAACCAGCACGGTGGGCTCGAAGAAGGTCCCTCCCAGGGCATGCGGCTTGCCGCCGGCAACCACGCGAGCGCCTTTGCTCACAGCGTCTTCAATGTGCTCCTGGACCTTGGCCATGGCTTTGGCGTCGATCAGCGGACCGGTGGTGATGCCGTTCTCCAGGCCGTTACCGATGTTCAACTTGGCCACGGCGGTGGTGAGCTTATCGACGAAGGCATCGTAGACAGCATCCTGTATGTACAGACGGTTGGCGCAGACGCAAGTCTGGCCGTTGTTGCGATACTTGGAGACCAGAGCCCCCTCGACGGCGGCGTCCAGGTCTGCGTCATCGAACACGATGAAGGGTGCATTGCCCCCCAGTTCCAGCGAAACCTTCTTGATGTCCTTGGCACACTCGGCCATCAGCTGGCGGCCGATTTCCGTGGAGCCGGTGAAGGTCAGTTTGCGCACGATCGGGTTACCGGTCAGCTCTCCACCGACTTCGCCGGCACTGCCGGTGACCACACTGAATACGCCTTTGGGAATGCCGGCGCGCTCGGCCAGTTCGGCCAGCGCCAAGGCCGAGTAAGGGGTTTGCGAGGCCGGCTTGAGGACCATGGTGCAACCGGAGGCCAGGGCCGGACCGGCCTTGCGGGTGATCATCGCCGACGGGAAGTTCCACGGCGTGATGGCCGCAGTGACACCGATCGGTTGCTTGAGCACCATCAGGCGTTTATCAACCTGGTGACCTGGAATCATGTCGCCATACACGCGCTTGGCCTCTTCGCCGAACCACTCCAGAAATGAGGCGGCGTAAGCGATTTCACCGCGGGACTCGGTCAGTGGCTTGCCTTGTTCAAGGGTCATCAAGCGGGCCAGGTCTTCCTGGTTTACCATCATCAGATCGAACCACTTGCGCAGTTTGATGGCGCGATCCTTGGCGGTCAGGGCGCGCCAGGCAGGCAATGCCTTGTCGGCGGCTTCGATGGCACAACGGGTCTCGCTGGCCCCCATCTTCGGCACGCTGCCGATGATTTCACCGGTGGCCGGGTTGTTGACCTTGAGGGTCTGGCCGTTATCGGCACCGACCCAGGCACCGTCGATATAGGCTTGCTGGCGGAACAGTTTCGGATCGTTGAGTTGCACGCGAAATTCCTCGTTAGCGGATTGCAACGGAAGCCGCCATCGGGGCGGTCCGAATGGAGTTGGCGGGTGTGACAAAACTGGCGCCTGTGGTGGCGAGCTGCTCGCGGACCTTGTCGACGATGTAGGCACCGATCGGGATGGCGGAGGTCGCTGCGGGCGACGGGGCGTTGCAGACGCTGACGCTACGGGCGGTGTTGACGAACAGGAAGTCGTCGATCAACTTGCCGTCTAGCGAGACCGCCTGGGCGCGCACGCCGGCCGGGTAGGCGGTAAGGTCGCTCTTGTTGATACTCGGGCAATACTTCTGCACTTCCTTCAGGTAGCCACCCTTGAACAGTGAGTTTTTCATCTCGATCAGGCCGGGACGCAGGTTCTTCATCAGCACCTTGAGAATGCCCGGTGTGGTCAGGGTTTCGAACATGTCCGATAGAGAGAAATCGGTCTTGAGATAGCCTTCGCGCTTCATTGCCAGCACCGCGTTGGGGCCGACGGTGACGGTGCCGTCGATCATGCGGGTCAGGTGCACACCGAGAAATGGCATGGCCGGATCCGGGATCGGGTAGATCAGGTGGTTGACGATCTGATTGTGCTGTTTGGGCAGTAAGTAATACTCGCCACGAAACGGGCAGATGATGAAGTTGGGCTTGATCCCGAGCATGCGCACCACACGGTCGGCCATCAGGCCCGAACAAGTGATCAGGAAACGCCCATGGTGCTCCAGGGTGTCGGTGCGGACCACCACTTCATCGGGGCGCTCGTCGATGGCGACCACTTCACTGTTGTAGCGGATCTCGCCACCGGCGACTTCAAATTCGCGGCCCATGGCCGCGGTGACCTCGGCGTAGTTCACGATGCCGCTTGACGGCACGAAGATACCGCCCAGGCCGACGATGTTCGGCTCGCGCTCGCGCAGTTCGGCGGCCGACAGCCATCCACGCCTCAAACCGTTGGCTTCGGTGCGGTCCCACAGCGCGCTCATGCGCTGCATTTCCAGCTCATTGGTTGCCACCAACAGCTTGCCGCATTCGTCATAGGGGATGCTGTGCTTGTTGCAGAAGGCCTTGGTGGCCTTGTTGCCCTCCAGGCAGAAACGCGCCTTCAGGCTGCCTGGGGTGTAATAGACACCAGCATGGATTACACCGCTGTTGTGACCGGTCTGGTGCCTGGCCGGACCGGACTCTTTTTCCAGCAGGAGGACTTTTGCGTCGGGGTAAACCTGAGTCAGTTGCATGGCCGTGGACATGCCCACAATGCCGCCACCGATGATGATGAAGTCGTACGCAGCCATTAGCTTGCACCCACTTGAGTTACGTTTTTTTGGAAGCATGACAGGGCCGTACAGGGTGGCCCTGGTCATTTCAGCGCGTGGCAGACCTTATTGGCCGCGTTGGTACATGGTTTTCTGGTAGCTGATGTAGCCGCGCTGGCGCATCAGTTCACGACGCAGGCCCGGGTGAGCGGTGAAGCGGTCACGGCCGTGCAGCCAGAACATGTTGTTGACCAGCACGAAGCTGCCGACCGGCACCGGTATCGAAACCTTCTTCTGGCTGCCTTCCAGGGACTCGCTCATGGCGGTCAGCCAGATGCCTTCCTCGAAGTCCTTGGGCTGAACGAACTGGTCGATGTAGCGCATGGTCGGGCGGCCTTCGGCGTCGTTGTCGAACACTGCGTGGAACACATCTTCACGCACGTTCTTGCTGGGTGGCGCGGTGAAGCGCATTTCGCGGCGGGCCAGCGGGTGCGTGTAGTAGTGGTTCAGGTCTTCCCAGTCGTCCAGATGCAGCAGAAGGGTGTTGCCACCTTCCATGTTCTGCTCGTCGATCTTCATCATCAGCACGTAGTCGGTACGTTCCTGAACGAAGGTACCGTCGTTGTGCAGCTCCATGACACGGTGTGGCTGGCGCAGGTAACTGTCGGAATTGTCGGTGTTGACCACTGCGAAGCGCGCATAGAACTGTCCGCTCATGGCATCGAAATTCGAGCGACCGATCAGGTGTGCGACGGCCGAGGAGAACTTGACCATGTCATCGGCCTGGGTCACGTCATTCAAACCTTCAGGCGTGATCAGCATGCCGCCGGTGGCGCGGTCCAGAATGGTGTTGACCAACACCGGGCGCAGGGTGCCTTCACACAACTCGTCAAGGATCTGACCGACCCGGAAACGCAGGAACGACTTGTACTCCAGGGCCTGGACCGGCCATTCAGCCACCGCCTTGATGAATGCATCGACGGTTTCCTTGGCGAATTTCAGCTCCAGCAGGCGCGGTGACTGGCTGGAAGGGGTAAGGCTGAAGCCCTTGGTCTCCGATGGGAGTGGCATCACAAGGTCCTGAATCTGAGTAAAGGCGTTCATGGCAGTTCCTGGGCAGAAGGTAGGGATTAGCCCTTCCAGCATTGATCTGGATCAGGCGCAGATCAAAAATATCGCTATAAATTCATAATGTCTACATTTTTATAAATGATCGACAAAACAGCATTCCGCCTTATGTTTTTCGTATGACAGATGTTTAGGTATGATTGGACCTTGTCGATATCAGGAGCAGCACCTTTGAATAGCCTCGCCCCCAAGCAGAACTCTGCATTCAGCGGGTATGAGCGACTCAAACAGGACATCATTCGTGGTGTCTTCAAGCCCGGTGAGAAGCTCCTCATGAGCGGGCTCAAGGAGCGTTATGACTTAGGGGTTGGCCCGCTGCGAGAAGCACTTTCGCAATTGGTGGCCGAGCATCTGGTAGTGGTGATCAGCCAGAAGGGCTACCGGGTCGCGCCCATGTCGTTGCAGGAAATGCAGGACATCTACGATGCCCGCGCCAACCTCGAGGCGATGATCGTGGGTCTTGCCATCGAGCGCGGCGACGATGCCTGGGAAGCGCAGATCCTGGCCCAGTCCCATACCCTCTCGAAAGTCATGGACGTGAAAACCCGGGAGCAGGTCCTGGATGTGTGGGACGAACGGCACAAGGCCTTCCACACGGCTATCGCCGCCGGTTGTGGCTCAAAACACCTGTTACAGGCGCGCAGTTATCTGTTTGACCAGGCCGAACGCTACCGTCACCTTTGGTTGACCCGGACGGTCTTCTCCGAAGAAGCTCTGGCGCTGAAACGCAAGGAACATGCCGCGCTGGTTGAAGCTATTCTGGCGCGCGATGCGCCACGGGCCAGCACCATGATGCACACTCACCTGATGACGCCGGTGCCGATCATCACCGAGATCATGCTGGCGCAAGGTATGAGCAGCGCCGCATAAATTTGAGATTCAACGGGTCGGCCGAAGCGAGCATACCCGCCCTCTTTAGCTGAAGCATCGACGACGCCTGCAAGCACTTACTTCGCACAGCCCCCTGCAGGTTTCCCCTTACCCATGTTCCTGGAAGGACAGCACTGCGTGGCTATCAATGCCGTAACACAACGCAGTGCTGTAACCGTATAGCCAGAGCGCATTGCCTGGATCGTAGAGACGCGTAACGTGGATCTCGACAAAAACTGATCCGCCCGGCTGGCTGACGGCGCCCATCAAACCTCTGCATCCAGCAACTCGAACTTCACCTGATCCGGGTAGAACGCCACGTATTCGCGTATCTGCTGCACCGATATCTTGGGGTTCTCATAACTCCACACGGCATTGGCACTCTCATGCCCCGGCACCTGCAGACTGAAATAACTCGCATCGCCCTTGTACGGGCAATAGCTGGTGTGGTCGGTGCGGGCGAAATATTTCTCGTCGATATCCTCCCGCGGCACGTAGTACACCGGCGGGTAGTTGGCCTCCAGCAACACCAGGGCCCGCGCCGAGGCGGCTACTTGAATACCGTGAAACCTCACCAGCAGACAGCCAGGCTGCTCGGCGATGGTGATGACAGGACTAGGACCGGAGCTTTTCATGGAATACGTTCCTCATGACGGTGATGGACCTGCAAATCGATGATGTGGGAGCGTGGCTTGCCCGCGATGGGTTGCGCAACAGCCCCAAACCTGAAACCACGATTTATCAGGTATAACCCAAGTTTCACCCTCGCGACCGCTTCGCAGCCGAACGGGAGCGACACACCAGGCTGTACATCCATACAGATAAAGATTGCTCCATCGTCCATCAAGCGCCATTCTGTGCACCCCTGACACATAGATCGACGATGGTGGTTATGCGGCTGTACCTCTGTGAAAAACCTTCCCAGGCCAAAGACATTGCGGCCGTGCTCGGCGCCCGGCGCCGGGGCGATGGCTGTTGGCTGGGAACGGACGTCACGGTGACCTGGTGCATCGGCCACCTGCTGGAAACCGCACCGCCGGATGCCTACGACGCGCGCTACAAGCGCTGGGTGCTGGCCGACCTGCCGATCATTCCCGAAAAGTGGAAAATGACCGTCAAGCCGCGCACCGCCAGCCAGTACAAGGCGGTCAAGCGCCTGCTCGGGGAAGCCTCCGAACTGGTCATTGCCACGGACGCCGACCGTGAGGGCGAGATGATCGCCCGGGAACTGGTGGAGCATTGCCGCTATCGCGGGCCGATCCGCCGCCTCTGGTTGTCGGCCCTGGATGATGCGTCCATCCGCAAGGCCCTCGCGGCACTGAAACCGGGCAACGAGACGTTCAGCCTCTATCACTCGGCCCTGGGGCGTTCCCGGGCCGACTGGCTGATCGGCATGAACATGAGCCGGCTGTTCACCTTGCTGGGGCGCCAGTCCGGTTATCAAGGCGTGCTGCCGGTGGGCCGGGTGCAAACGCCGACCTTGCGCCTGGTAGTGGATCGCGATCGCAGCATCGCCGACTTTGTGCCCGTCCCCTACTGGGCCATCGATGTGCAACTGTTGCACAACGGCACCGCGTTCACCGCGCAATGGCGCGCGGCATCCGAGGTTTGCGACGATCAGGACCGCTGCCTGAACCAGGCGCTGGCCCAACAAGCGGCAGACGCCATGCGCGGCGCGGCCAGTGCGCGGGTGATCAAGTTGCGCACCGAACGGATGCGCGAAGTGGCCCCGCTGCCGTTCGATCTGGGCACCCTGCAGGAGGTCTGCTCAAAGAAGCTCGGCCTCGGCGCCCAGGAAACCCTCGACATCGCCCAGGCGCTGTACGAAACCTACAAGGTCATCACCTATCCGCGCAGCGATTGCGGCTACTTGCCCCTCAGCCAGCACAGCGAGGCACCGGCCATTCTGGCGGCGCTGCGCCAGGCCGACCCGGCGTTGAACGCCTTGCACGATCACCTTGACCCGCAACGGCGTTCACGGGCCTGGAACGATGCCAAGGTCAGCGCTCACCACGGCATCATCCCCACCGCGGCGGCGAAGAACCTCGACAAGCTGGCAGGCAAGCAGCGCGCGGTCTACACGCTGATCCGCGCGCGGTATCTGGCGCAGTTCCTGCCCAATCACGAATACGACCGCACCCAGGCCGACTTCGATTGTGCCGGTGAAGCCTTGCGCGCTGTCGGCAAGCAGATCATCGAGCCGGGCTGGAAACGCGCCCTGCCCGAGGCATTGGCTGCGACCAGGGGACGCGAAGCTCCAGCGCCACAGACACTGCCCAACCTGGCCGAAGGCATCGATTGCGCAGTGGCCGGCGTGCAACTCAAGGACCTCTGGACGCAACCGCCAAAGCCGTTCACCGAAGGCGATCTGATCAAGGCCATGAAGAACGTCGCCAAACTGGTGGAAGACCCGCTGCTCAAGCAAAAGCTCAAGGACACCACCGGCATCGGCACCGAAGCGACCCGTGCGTCGATCATCCAGGGCCTGCTCGACCGTGGCTATCTGGTCAAGAACGGCAAGGCCCTGGCCGCCACGCCGGCCGCGTTCAGCCTGATCGACGCCGTGCCGCGGGCCATCGCCGACCCGGGGACTACAGCGATCTGGGAACAGGCCCTGGACATGGTGCAAAGCGGGGAAATGAGCCTTGAGGAGTTCGTCACCAAACAGGCGGCGTGGATGAGCAAGCAGGTCAGCCGTTGCGCCGGACTGAGCCTGACCATCAGCGGTCCACCGCCCAGCGGGTCCGCCGCAGCCCCCTGGAAGAAAAAGCGCAAAGCCACTGTGCGCAAACCCAAGAGCGGCACCAAGCGCAGGGCAAAACCGGCAAGCAAAACATAGCCCTGACACTGAGCCCTTGTGGCGAGGGAGCTTGCTCCCGTTGGGCCGCAAAGCGGCCCCACTCCCTAACAAAATGAATAGGCCTGCTGCGCCCGAACGCGGACCGGTCCAGCGGGAGCAAGCTCCCTCGCCACGGATCGTGCGACGCCGGCCATAATCTATGGTGTCCCTTGACCGGTCAGGAGCCACTACGTATGTCTTCAATAGAACTGCACGCCGCCCAACGCGACGAACTGGAAACCATCGAAAACCTGATGCAGTTCTACACCTACGACTTCAGCGAATGGCTGCCGCTAAAGCTGGGTGAATCCGGATTCTTCAACATCCGGCCCATGCCGGAGTACTGGCGACACCCGGCCACCCGACCTTTCCTGATCAAGGTCGACGGGGAACTGGCCGGCTTCGTGACCGTGGATAACCGGACTCATCTCCCCGGTGCCGACTACAACATCGGTTATCTGTTTGTCAGTCGACGCTTTCGTGGCCGGGGTGTCGCGCGATTTGTCGTTTCCACCCTCTTGAGCCAATTACCCGGTCAATGGCAGATTTTCCATCTCGAGGCGAATCGGCCGGCGCGCCTGTTCTGGGCCACCGTGATGCCGGGGCTCGGCGTTGGCGGGCTCAACTTGCATCAGCAGGTGGTAGACGGTCATCCCTGCACTTTTTACCGCTTTGAGTGTCCGCCTTTGTCGTCCTGATCGACACACCCTCGCCTCCCACCGCTAATTCCGAACAGCTTTGTCCGACAATATGTAGTGACTGAAAATAATCACTACAAAACCGTTGACGCCTCCGTTTTGCCCTTGCATGATGCAGACGTCTCCCCGATCGGGAGTACAGGCAACACGTTTGAGCAAGCTCGTCTGACCGCCGAGCTGTTTTTCCCGGATACACGCTGCCCACAAGGCAGATTGAAGAA
>Ga0182008_10000583_pt1 | contig 26895 bp, 22 predicted proteins | sample Sormic07211129_1_FD_120482 | JGI IMG/M metagenome (GOLD analysis project Ga0182008, IMG submission 120482) | Rhizosphere microbial communities from Sorghum bicolor, Mead, Nebraska, USA - 072115-129_1 metaG | ecosystem: Host-associated > Plants > Roots > Rhizosphere | place: USA: Nebraska...
AAGGGTTAAGACTTCTGAATTCAGGCCGGTTTATCCTTTTGCCATAATTAAACAACCAGTTACTTACTTCATTAGGTTTGTAAGATACATACAACGTTGGAAAGAGTTGAAGATAATTGCTTTCCACGATCTGGGAAGTCGTTCGGGAATCCCCCTTGGTTTGCGTATTCTCCACTCTCAGGCCCAGTTGAATGCTCCATTGGGTATTCAGGTCTTTATTTCCATTTATATAGAATGCCTGATTGTTCTCCTTATACTCGAAAGCATTTGAGCGTTTTGGATCCAGTACCGGAGGTGCTGTAACTGTATTATAATAGAATGCATTGGATGCACTACTTAAAAAGCTTGCTTTTCCGCCGTAAAATAGATTCAGGAATTTTGTTGGGTGCTCTATATCTGCTTTGAAACTGACATGATGAATGTTTTGATTGGAAATATTCCTGGCCGCCTGATTTATATTTAAAAACCTGAGATCGGCAGAAAAAGAAGTAGCGACAAAGTCATTATCTATTTCAGATCGATAGCTGAGGTAATCAATATCAAAAGACAGTTTTCTGTTCAGTGTATCCAGTTTGGAAACCAAATGAGCATTAATGGTGCGGTTATTTACCCTTTGAGCATTAAAACCTTTATTGATCAATATAGAGTCCGTAGTATTTCCAGTATTATGGATATAGATAGAGGTGAAATCATTTCTGTCGGGATGGTTATCATTTCCTGCATACTGAAAACCAATTGAAGTACATCTGGAGAGGTCATAATCTACAGATATCCCTCCTGAAAACTGATTTTGTTTTTCCTTTCCTGTACTGCTCAACTGCCATGTCCCGTTCGAATAATAGGTATCCAGATCTTCAATACTCTTCATGTAGCCAACCTTTCCTCCAATATTCACAGAAAATCTGATTCTGTCCTTATGATACAAGAGACTGTTCCTTAAAGTCAAGAAACCATATGCACCTTGGTCATAAGCGAGCGTACTTGTATTCTTCCAGGAATTTCTTGTCCCCTTTTTCAGAATAATATTGATTAAACCGCCATCAGCCCCAGCCTCGTATTTTGCGGGCGGATTAGAGATGACCTCGATCTTTTGAATATCCCCAGCTGGTATCGCATTGAGGTAATTGGTCAAATCCTGCCCTGTAAGTTCAATTAACCGGCCATCGATCATTACCCTTGCCGTGCCTTTGCCCAACATACTGATGGAATTGTTCTGAACAATAAGACCAGGTGCTGCACGGATAACATTGACCGCATTGCCTCCAACAGCAGAAACGCTGTTGGCTACATTAATGATCATACGGTCGTTTTTATATTCAATTTGTTTCCTTTTGAATTGAACAGCAACCTCTTTCAATACAATACTGTCCTTAATTTCCTTAATTTGTCCCTGTGCATTTGCCATTAAAGGCAGTGCTGCAAAGGCAATTACACTGATTATGTTTGTCCGTATCTGCTTCATACGAACAAAAGTGCTGCTGGCTTCCGGGATCCACGTCCGACTAAAAAAAGTCGAACCTTTTTTACTGGAAGAAAATGGTTCGACTTTTTAAAACAGAAGTTCGACTTTACACAACAACCTCATCGTGAATAACATTACGATAGGCAGTTGGTGTTAGGTTTGTGTGTTTTTTAAAGGCTGTATTAAAAGAAGATTTCGAATTAAACCCCACTTCATACAAAATTTCCAGTATGGTAAGTTTTGATTTCTGAGGATCTCTCAAAATTGCCATTGCCTTCTCGATCCGGTATTCGTTCACAAAATCAAAAAAATGCTGATCAAGCTGGTGATTGATCAGAATAGAAAGATCCTTTACAGGCATTTTCATTTGATCTGCCAAATCCTGTATTGTTAATGAAGGTTCAAGATAAGGCTGTACTGTCTTCATGTAGTGTTTTAGCTGTTCAATTTTTCCGTCTACCTCTTTGGCATTTCCAGCAGGGTCCTGCTGTTGATCACGCAAAACGTCTACTCTCTTTTGCTGAATTGGTTTAAGTTTAGAATCTACTCCCCTAAAAAGCTCCGGGTAATTCAGTGCTTTTAAAACAAACCAGCAAACAATAGATAAGGCCATTAAACTCACAACCACCGTTGACCAAATAAACAGATTGGTATCTCCGGTAAACATAAATGACTGCTTGACGATTACAATACAATGTGCCACAATAGATAGTAGAATCAGTTGCATGAGCCATTTATAGGTCATCGTAGAAGAATCGGTATAATTTTCCTGATAAATCCTTTTGTACTTTTTTAAAACCAGAAGGGCTGCAACAATATAAAAAGCAAACTGCAGATCGGAAAAAATCCTTTGTAAAATAGATTCAGGCATTTCCCCGAAATTTTCGAAATACAAAGTTTTCCCGGCAAGGTTTGCCAGGTAAAATCTGGGTGTCACCAGCAGGTTTCCTGCCAGAAACCAGCAGATATGCCATAAATGTTTGGGCTTAAGTTTGAAATCTGAATAACAAGCCGATAATACATACAAATAGAAAAATGGCATAATGAACCAGGAAGTCTGACCGCGAAGCATTTCAAGATCCAGATGATCGCGCAGTACAGGAAATATGAACCAGCCGCTAATATCTACCGCGCTCCACAAAAGAAACCATGCAAAGAGACTGTTACTTAATTTGTTTTTTGTTTTAACGCTGAATAAAAAAACAGCCAAAAGCACAGAAACAAACACAGAAACGAAAGCGGTAATCTGCACAATATTAATTCTATCCATTTAGCGTTGTCTGATTTGACACCTAAATTAAGATAAACTATTCATATTTTAAGGCATCGATGGTATTGGCTACAGCGGCTTTATAAGACCTTATGGATACCGTAACCAAGGTAATCAGCATAGAAATGACCATTGCTAAAAGAAAAGGCCATATGCTGATCTCTATCCTGTACGCAAAACCTGAAAGCCATTTGGACACCAATAAATAAGCCAGCGGCCAGGCCACCAGATTGGCCAGGAAAACCATGAACAGAAATGATCCATTGAGCATTTTCACCAGCTCCAGTGTTGATGCTCCAAGCACTTTCCTGATGGCTACCTCTTTGGTTCTTTGTGTAGCAACAAAGGAGATCAGACCAAATAGTCCAATAAAGGATATAAAAATAATCACACCAGCAAAAACTTTGAACAGCACCCCCATAATCCGCTCTGTTTCATAATAGTTTTTAATGTCTTCATTAACGAATGCCGAATAATACACCGCGGTAGGAAAAGTACTGTTCCACAGTGCTTCAATTTCTTTCATAGCAGGCATGATCTGCTTATTGTCTATTTTAATTGCCGCTCTGTAGTATTGTTCCTGACGGGAAAACATAAGCATCGGAGAGATTTTCTCTTTAAGGGACCGGTCATTAAAATCTTTAACCACCCCAACTATAGGCGCTTTTTTATTATCCTCCTCGACAATCTTTCCAATGGCCAATTGCGGATCAGAAAGATGAACACTTTTCAAAAAGGTTTCATTCACAACAAAACCATTAATGGTATCACTTTCAGCATAGAGCTTTCCGGCTATGATCTTCAGGTCAAAAACATCAAAGTAATTCCGGTCAACCGGGGAAAGCCGCACTTCAAAATCTTTATTTCTTACTCCGTCCAAACTAAAATTAGTGGTGCTCATGTCGTTAGACAGGGGTTGCCTGCTACAATAGCTCAACTGTTTTACCCCAGGTATTTTTAGCACCCTTTGCTTAAATCCTTCCCGTTTCATTTTGTTTAAACTGTCCGCTGGTGCATTGATCATTACAATAGCTTCTGTATTAAAGCCTAATGGTTTTTGCCTCACATAACTCATCTGTTCAATGATCACGAGCGTTCCAATGATCAAAATGATGGTAATGGTAAACTGTACCACCACCAAAACTTTTCTCAAATTAAAATTACCCGCATTCACAGTAGCCTTATTTTTTATGGCCAGCGCAGGATTAAATCCAGACATCACCATTGCCGGGTAGAGTCCTGCCAAAAAGCCCACGAAGAGAACCAATCCAAACATAAAGGCAAAAATCATCGGGTGACCAAAGAGACTAAAATCAACACCTGGTTTATACAGGTTCTGCATGCTCGGAATAACCAGTTCAGCTATCATGCAAGCCAGCAAAAGTGCCATTAAGGTAATGGCAAAAGTTTCTGTCAGAAACTGAACAATCAGCTGCTTACGTTTGCTTCCCATTACTTTCCGTACACCTACTTCTTTTGAGCGGTTAATGGCCTGGGCAGTAGCCAGGTTAATAAAATTAATACAAGCTGTAACCATCAAAAACAAACCGATAATTGCTAATCCATATACTTCTTTTAAGGTAATTGAAGTATCTGCAAAACTCCCGTAGCGCTGATCAAAGTGAATATCACCAAGAGGCTGTAAATCTACCGTCTGATTTCCTTCCAGCTTCCTGGATTCAAGGTATGTTTTATTAAATTTCTTCAATGTAGCCTGCACATCGGCCTCCTTCAAGCCCTCCTTCAATTGTACATAACATTGGATACCAGAACTTACAGAATCCCACGACTTGTTGTCTTTTGCCCAAAAATTCTGGTAGCTTAATACAATTTTTAATGGAAAACTGCTGTTCTCAGGCATATCCTTAAATACCCCTATCACCTTTAAATTGGTCTTTGTTCCCAATAAAAAGCTCTTTCCGACAGCATTTTCCGCACTTCCAAAAAATTCTTTTGCTGTAGATTCGGACAAAACAACTGTATTGGGTTCAGCTAAGCCCGCACCATGATCACCACTAACCCATGGAATATCAAAGATTTCAAAAAAGCTGGGCTCTGCACAAAAGTATGTCCTGTCTGTTTTAATGGTCTGCTTTCCCTGTGCATCTTTAACGGTCATCACCCCACCATTTTTCACAATGGCAGCAACCTTTTCCACCCCTGCAAATTCATTTCTTACAGTTGCCGATACTGGAATAGGCACCCCAGAGGAATAGTCTTCAAAACTATTGTATCTCCATTGACTGACAACTCTGTAGATTTGATCTGAACGTTTATATCCTTTATCAAAGCCCAACTGAAAGCGTATAAAAATAAAGATGAGAATACAGCTGGCCATGCCAATTGTTAAACCAAGAACATTGATCAGTGTATAGCCCCTGTTTTTCCAGAGGTTGCGCAGCGCAATTTTAAGATTAAGCTTGAACATTATGGTCTTTTTATTTTTACGCCAGCCAATGGTATGCCAGTTAAAAAAAGGCCTCCAAAAGCTTTTTGCTGACCTGTGATCAAATTCAAATGTCCATTAACGAACATTTGAATTCCGAAAACGTACATCTCCTCCTGCTATACCTTAACATCTCTATATCCTACTGTTCTGCGCCATAACTGGTCACCATTCTCCTCTGCAATTTGCTACGGAAGATTCTGTACTGCTGCGGAAAGACCTCAGAGATCTGCCGCTTCTTCAGCTGCCTGATATCGTTAGTCTTGAAGCAGCAATACAGAATTTTCCGCACTAATTTCCCTCCTCTTCCTTTATAATGTGCTTTTTTGGATAATTAAATAACAACGAAGACAATACAGGTAAAATGAATATGGCAACGGTAAATATCGAAACAAAAAGATCTGTCTTTTCGCCCTCAATCAGTTGCGAAACCGGAGACTCCGGATAAAAATGCGTCAATAAAGACGAGGTGAGTTTAATTCCCAAAACTCCTATCACAATAAATGCAACAGTTTCCAGGAAAGTAAACTTCTCCATCAGTTTTACGAAAGCCTGGGCAACAAAACGCATGGCCAGAATACCAATAAATACCCCGATATAAATTAACCAGATATGATCTGTAAATGCGACAGCCGCAAAAACATTGTCAATTGAAAAAGCAAGGTCCATCACCTCTACCAAAGCAACAGTAGCCCAGAATGTTCCAATCAATCCAACCGTAGACCTATAGATCCAGCTTTTACTCTTATCCAGTTCTTCCTCTTCTTTTTCGTCACTCTTCGCATTCTTTTTTCTAAAATAATCGAAAGCAAGGTATAAAAGATAAAGACCGCCCAATGGTTTAAGCCACCAGATTTTAACCAGCCAGGCTGCTAAAAAGAGGCAAATTCCACGAAAAACATAAGCACCAATAATACCATATTTCAGTGCCTTATCCCTTTGTTCTTTAGGCAAGTCCATCACCATTGTGGCCAGTACCGCAGCATTGTCTACGGAAAGCAAACTCTCTATAACAATTAAATTTAAAATAATCAGGAGCCCGGCCTCAATATCCTCTCCCAAAATCGTGTGTAAAAAATCCATGTATGTGTTTGTTGTTATTGGTTAGGTATTCATATACAAGTACTGTTAAAAGAGATCCGTTTTCAGCATCGCTTTTAAAATATTAGCCTGTACATCAAAATTGTTCAAATGATCAATAAAGTTAATATCCGATATCTTTAAATAATTCTCCTCCAGCAAATTAATGATCTCTTTAGGAATAAATGTTTTTTGAGCAGCAGCATTGGCCTGCAGTTTATCATTTTTATAGGCCAGCTCCTGGATCAGTTTCTCTTTTTCCGATCTATTAGCAGATAGATCTATTTTATTTAACAAACTGAAATCACAGAACAGAAAAAGGTTTCTGCTTGGAAAAAACAGAAAATACCGGTCTATATCCAGGAACTTATACACCTCGGCAACGAGCTGTCCGGATTTTAAACCACAAAAGAATTCTGTCCGGAATTCCTGTTTGCAAAGCAAGCCCATAAGCTTCCGTTCTATGGTTGCATAATTGCTCACATAGGTGTTTTTAGGATCATAATTTGTCAATAAGCCCAGTTCGTCTGGTGAAATCGCATGAAAGAAATCTTTTGCATATCTGGAACTAAAAGCATTGATGTTCTTGGAAAATGGAAAGTCTGTGCTTAAATCAGACAACACTTCGAACAATCTTCTTAAGGACAGATTGATCTTTGATGTCTGTTTATGCATGTCAAGATGGAATGTTTTTTCACTAAAAAGCTGGTTGTTCATCTGCGCAATGAGTTCCTCGTTCAGATGAATTTCATCATAGATCAGGCTGACATTCTTTTCATTGCTTTTTTTAATTTTACGAAGCAACTCAATTACACTAGAGGTAAACTGCACATGAAAAAGATCCAGTTTTTCTATGTCCAGTTCTTCATTGTTTTCGAACATCTGGTGGATCACCTGGCTCCTTAGATAGATTTTATAGACCGCATCTTCTTCAAAAAATGCAGAGAGAAGCTGTAAACGGCCAATCTCTCTGCGCGATTCTTTTAAGATATTTAAACGGTTTTCATCCATGCGTTAAAGTTAATTAACACGCGTCACATTCTTCTTAAGCTCTGCTTCTAAATTTTTCAGATCACCGTCAAGCGCCCTTCTGCTTTGAGTGCCTTCTTCGTGAATTCTCTTCACTTCATTTAAAGTCTCAATTAAAGATTGCGTTGTCCTTTTCAGGGTATCTATGGATACCACTGTCTTTTCGTTCTCCTTCGCCACATCAATACTATTTTGTTTCAGCATTTCAGCATTTTTCTGAAGAATGGTATTGGTGGTATCCGAGATTTTTTTCTGCATTTCTACATTGGCTTTCTGCCTTTGCAGGGCAACTGCCAGGGTAAGCTGGTTTTTCCAGACCGGAATGGTGGTAGATACAATAGACTGTGCTTTTTCAGCAATGGAGGTATTGTTGTTCTGTACAACCCTGATTTGCGCAAGCGACTGCAGCATGATAAAACGGACGATCTTCATATCAGCCAGTCTTTTATCCAGCCTGCCCAGGAAGTCCCGCAGATCTGCAATTTCATAATCCTGGTAATCCGCAGGGCGCCCCTCCATCTCTGCCAGTTTAATGCTCAGTTCGTTGTATTTAAGCTGGCCTGAGATGATCAGTTCTTCCATTTGATGGATATAACTTACGTTACTGTCAAACATGGTTTGAAGCGAACTGTTGTCTTTGATCGAATTTAAGCGTCCGGCTTTGATCTTATTGGTGATCTTGTCGATATTGTTGACCACCACATCGTATTTCTGAAACAGCTTTTTTACGTCAACGACCAAGCTTTTCAGGAAAGGAATTTTTGAAATAAAAGACTTAAATCCGCTTTGCTCTAATTCATTGACATCAATGTAGTTCAATTCAGAAAGGAGTTCGTTGATCAGTCCTCCTACTTCTCCGCTGTTATAAGTTCGTACGGAAGCCAGAAAATCGTTACTGTATTTCTCCATTGAATTCTGGGCATCTAACCCGTAATTCAATATAGAATTCACGTCAGAGGGTTCAAGGGATTTGCTGATCTCCTTATATTTTTGCTCCTCTTCTGGTGTGATGGCTGTTAAATCTACATTACCATCTTTATCCAGTTTTACCGGGGTAATTTCAGAAGGGGCATTTGGGGTTGTTTCCATAGCATTTAAATTGATAGCGTTTAGAGTTTACAAATAACTCTGTGTTACAGTTTTCACAGTATCTTCAAGCTTTCTGTCTTTGGTAGGCTCTCCTATGGCATTAAACTTCCATTCTCCATTTTTCTTATAAAAAATACCCATCACCATCGAAACATGGCCCGCAAAATTAGATCCATGAGCAATATCATATGTTGCAAAAACCTCATTTACGCGCGTCGGTGTTCCTTCATAAATACGAATAGAGGCAAAAGGAATGGTACCAAAATCATGTCCTCTAAAACTGTTCAGCACAAAAGCAACATGGTTTACTTCAGGGTTCAGACGGGTGAAATCTACGGTGATGATCTCGTTGTCCAGTCCATCGTCTCCGCCCATATCACCGGTAAGGTCATCACCGCTGTGTTTTATAGAACCATCTTTGGATTTCAAACTACCAAAATAGATTACATCCAGTAATTGTTTTTTGTCGTTAAACAAGGCGCAACTTGCATCAAGATCTACAGCTTCTTTTGTTTTTCCAAAACCAAACAGGCCTTTCTTTTCTATTGCTCCCCAGTTGATTCCTACGCAAATGTTCTGAAGCTTGCTTCCGTTGCTTTTTTCAAGGCTGATGCGTTGCCCTTTTTGAAGATTGATTGCCATAATTTCTTATTGATATTTGTTTACATAATCCTGTAATCCACCTTTCATTCCCATCCCGACTGCTTCAAATTTCCATTTGCCTTCACGTTTATAGATACGACCAAACTCCACTGCAGTTTCTATGGAAAAATCCTCGTCCAGTTCATAGTTCAATAGCTCCTCATTTGTTACCGGATCAAAAATACGCACAAAAGAGTTTCTAACCTGTCCAAAGTTTTGTCTTCTCTGATCGGCTTCATGTATGGTTACGACAATACAGATCTCACTTACTTTGGAATCTACCTTTGTCAGATCTACTTTGATCTGCTCATCATCACCATCCCCGTCTCCGGTTAAATTATCTCCAGTATGCTCCACAGCACCATCAGGAGAGACTAAGTTATTATAAAAGACAAAATTCTCATCGGAAACCAGTTTTTTCTGGTCGTTTAACATAAAAACGGAAGCGTCAAGATCAAACGCAGTACCCGTTGTTGAGCTGTTCGTATCCCAGCCTAAACCAATTGTAAATTTAGGGGCTCCAATATTTTCTCTCTGCCCTTTTTGCAAGTTAATGGCCATATTATATCAATTTATAGTTTTTATTATTTAAGTTCTTCTTTACAAGTTCCAGATTTTCAGCATAGGCTTCTATGGTATGGTAACCATTACCCAGTGCCAGATCATACAGCTGATCTATAAAACGTGCGTCCTGTCTTCCCAGAAATACTGCAAAACTGTTACGATCGCAGTTCAGGATGTACTTTACGATCCTCGTGTTCATACAGAAATGACCACTGTTAATTATCTCTTCAAGATCAAAAATAGACTTCACTTTATGATAATTCAGATAGTTCTCAATATTGGGATGAATTTCTTTATTCACCAGTTCAGCAAAGTAAAGCATATGGATGTCGTTTTTCAGCTGATATGCTTTGACCATTTTCATAATCATTCTTTCATGACTCCCGGTGATTTTGATATCGTCAAGAAACAATAAGGTCTTTCCTTCCAGGAAATCTTTATCAATATGAAAAGAATCGTTTCCGATCAGTCTGATACGTTCTTCCGCACTCAGTTCTCCATAATCTTCTTTATAAGTAATGGTCCGGTGCACTTTTGCTTCCTGTACGACCGGCATACCCTGTTCCGCCAGCCAACGGTTCAGCTGGTAGACAAAATAATTTTTCATCGCAAAGGTAGCTGTAGGAATGAAAGAATACGGACTGGAAATCACCACCATTTGTTCCTCGATCTGATTTTCAGAGAGGAAGTCCCGGATAAATCCATCGGCCAGGTCTTTCCCGAATTTTTCAGCAACCAGATCATCTCCGAATTTAAAAAGACTGTAGTCATCCGGATGAAAGCCAAAATGGCTGGTGTTATCAATTTTATGCAAAGAATAGGTAAATGGAATCATGAAAGGAGATGTGAAATGGTTAGATGATTTGAATTGATCAGTAAGCTCTTGATCCCAATGGCATTTGCACCGAGAACGTCTGCAACAGGATTATCGCCTATATGTATAATATCGTGAAGCTCCAGTTCGGGATGTTTTTTTCTGTCTATCGACTGTAGCATGAGATTAAAAAATTCAGGATTGGGTTTAGACAAACGAACCTCATCTGAATACAGCTGAAAATCCAGTACTTTATCTAATTCTAAATGTTCAAGCACTTTTCTTAGCGTTTTTCCTTTAATAAATCCTGTATTACTTAAAAGACTAATGGTACTGGAATTCCCATCCTTTAACTTATATAAAACGTCGGTACACTCCGCACAGTATAATACCGGCATATGTTTCAACAATAATTCTTCCATTTCATGATAGAGCTGTTCCAGGTCTACATCTTGAAATGCAGTAGAATAGTCATTGATGAGGCTAATGACCATCAGGTACATTTCCTCCGCATCTATATTTTTACCCGTCTTCTCGTTAATAGCATTCACCATAAGATCCACTTTTCTGAATATGGCTGCAACTTCTTCAAGTGGTTTGCGACTGGTATTAAAATGAGTATAGAAGTATTTGGTCCGTTCTGCCTTAAATACAGGATTGGATTTTATAAGAGTTAACCAAAGGTCAAATGAATAGTGCTTATAAAATGTCATCTTGAGCGCTTTTTCCAATTGGTATTTGTTTTTAAAAGCCTAATGTTACAAATTTAGTGCTATAGTTTAAAATTAATCTGTCAAAATTCATTTATCTTTCCGCAACATTCTATTGACCAAATATGCTCAAACCTTATACTTCCGACGATTTTAAGCTCCTGGAGAAATGGGTAACTAGTGAAGATCTGCTGCTTCAGTTTGCCGGCACAGATTTTTCTTACCCCATGACCACGCAACAGATGATTACTTATCAGTCAAGCTATCCTGAACGACGTTTTTATGTTGCCTATGAAAATGAAACACCTTTTGCTTTTGGCGAGATCATACTGCAGGATAGCGGGACACCAAAATTAGCCCGGATCCTGGTTGGCGAACCTTTGCTTAGGGGAAAAGGTTTAGGCGGAAAGTTCATTAAATCTCTGTTGGCAGAATCGGCCAGACTTTATAAAACCAAAACAGTGGAACTCCTGGTGTGGGATCAGAATATAGCAGCAATAAAATGCTACGAAAGAGCAGGATTTGTATACAGTCCGGAAATTTATACGGTATTAATCTGGAAGGATAAGAAATACAATATTCATAAAATGACCTATTTTTTCTAGAAGATTGTAGTAACTTAATGGAATTCTAAAAAAAACGTCGATTCAATCCATACCTTAGAAACAGATGGTGTTCAACTCGAATTTGGAGGCAGAAGGATCTTATCCGGCATTTACCTGAAATGTGAGACTGGAAATTTAAAATTAAGTTCAGAACCCGGTGCAAGTTCATAAGGGTCCTTAGCAGGAAGGAATATCCTGGAATTTTTACTTCCTTCTGTAGTAACCTTCCCTCCTTCTACCCTTATCCAGCTGCCTTCGCGAAGTCCAACGACCGGAATATTATTAAACACGTGAAATTCCTTAATCCGTGTTTCCCTGGTTTCGCCGTTGTGTGTTGAATTGGGGTCCGGATCCAGGTAATGTGCATTTAAATTAAATGGAACCAATCCCATAGTGGTAAAATCCGGAGGATAAACTATAGGCATATCATTGGTGTTTTGCATATTTAATCCTCCTATATTGCTTCCTGCACTGGTTCCCAGATAGGGTTTACCTTGTTCAACGGCTTCTTTTAAGGTTTGCATTAAATCGAGTTCATGCAACTGCTTTACCAATAAAAAGGTATTTCCCCCACCCGTGAAAAAGCCTTCCGCTTCTTTAATGGCTGCAGCCGGATCAGAGAAGGTGTGCAGACCTTTTACGCGAATGCCTATAGTGGCAAAAAATGTCGCTGCATTCTGGGTATACGCGTCATGGCTCAGCCCTCCCGGGCGGGCGTAAGGAATAAAGACGATCTCTTCAATGTCTTTAAAAAGAAGGGTAACTTCTGGTAAAAGATACGAAAGATATTCCTGCCCAAATAGAGTAGAGGTGCTTGCTAAAATGATATTCTTCATGCTTTAAAAAGTATAACCAGTGTTCAAAGCTATATAGAATTATCGAATTCCGGTATAAATCGGTGACTTCCTTCTAGTTTGCACCTACCCTTTTTTCTTCAGACTCAATCCCATTTTGATGTACCTTTTTACTTTTAAGGCGCCCGATCTTACAGGTTAATGTAAGGCTGATTTGCCTGGTATCATTTTGATTGGAGGACCGAAAAACTGCGTCATTAAGCGCAATATCCCGCTTAATATTCCAGCTGTACAACAGATCCCTGGCATTTAAGGTAAGGTTGAATTGATTGTGCCAAAGGCTTTTGCTGAGCGCCAGATTCACACGCCCAATAGGCTTGTAAATCCCCTGACCAGAACTCATTCTTGTTCTATAGGAACCGTTGATCTCTGCACTCCAGTTTTTACCTATTTTAAATTGCTGGTTTCCATTCATTGTAAAAGTACAAAGCTGATGTACATCTTCCGTACTCGCTTTATATTTCGATTCCTGAATGGAGAGATAGAGCGTAGACAACCACCAACTTTTCAGCCTGAGAGAAGTCGTAACATACATATTCATAAGAACAGTTCTCTCCAGATTAATGGTAGTATTTACCAGGGCATTTCCTTTTTGCTCATAGTAAGAGGTAATCTTGTTACGTATCTGATTATAGCTTAGTCCCACGGTCAATTGACTGCGATACGTATAGCTCAAGTCGGCTGTATTGGAAAAGGCAGGCAAAATAAGTGGGTTCCCCTGGTTACTGTAGTAGCGGTCAAAGAAGAACACAGAAGGATTCAGATCTTCATAATCTGGTCGGGTAATCCTTTTCCCGGAATACAAAATAAATAAATGACGGTCTGAACTATCCATTTTGTAAGAGAGGTAAACAGTAGGAAAAAAATTACCATAATTTTCTGAGACAGAGCTTGAAGCTTCCGTAAGATGGCTCAGCTGCAAAAAGGAAGTATTGGTCTGTTCAAATCGCAGTCCGGTCTGAAAGGAGAAACGTTTAAATTCCTTTTGCAAGTTAAAAAAAGCAGCATCATTGTGTTCCTGGTAATTAAAACTATTATATTCTTCCTTGCCACTATACTGGCTTAGGTAATGACCTCCGCTGTTTCGGAGAGAGTAAATGGACTGAAGTCCACCAGATAGTTTCAGTCCACCTTTAAGCGGGTAGTCGATGTCTGAGCTGACACTATAGATTTTTGCACCGAATGGATTGTCAGATCTAAGATCATCTCTACTAACAATGATCTGATCGGGGTTATAGGTAAGCCCCTCAGCGTACTGTTTAGATTGGTCTTTATAAGTCAGATAATCTAAATTGACGTTGAATTCTGCCCCGCTTTTATTCAATTGATGTTTTAAATAAAGGTTCAGACTGGTATTGCGTGTCTGCTTTTCCAGTGTACTTGTGGTTTTTAAAATAGAATCTAGATGGTCTTTTGCATTTAGAAATTGAATCTGGTAAATGCCTCGTTCATCATATTGGCTCGAAAAGCCGTTTACGATCAAGCCCAGATTGGTTTTGGTTCCCACTTCATAATCCAGACCGGCCTTGTAGTTAAAACCTCGCTTTCTGTTCGTTTCAAGATTATATTGCTGCAGGGTATAACGTTGGATTTGTTCCGGATAAAATGTTCTTAGTCTTTGTACCTGAAAAAAATTATCGGTTACATCATATCCTATATTCCCGAAAACGTTCAGCTTTTCTTTCCTGAAATTGATAGTTAAGTTATTTGTTGTTTTCCCATATTGACCCTGGCCATAATTGATAGTCAAGCTACCATTAAAACCCGTTTCTGTTGGCCGTTTTGTTTTGATATTTATTATTCCTCCTGTACCTCCGGCACCATATTTTGCGGGTGGATTGGACATCAATTCTACCTGGGCAATAGTTGCTGCAGAAAGTGCCCCTAAATAGATGTTCAAGTCCTTGCCAGAAAGATAAGTTGGCCGGCCATCAATATAAATCGCAGTTCCGCTTTGACCTTTTAAACTGATCTGATCACCTGATACCTCCACTCCAGGTAAATTCCCCAGTAGATCCAGCGCATTGGATCCAGCATTGGATAATGAAGATTCCATATTGATCACGGTCCGGTCTATTTTTTGTTCCAGATATCTTTTACCTTCAGCTTTTATAACAACTTCTTTTAGATCTATTTTCTTTTCTTTCGGCAGGGCAAATTGTTCTCTGTATATCTTATAGCCTATACCCGTAATCTGAGCATCCAGGCCATTTAAAAGGCAAAGGCATAGCCATGAGGTCAATAAAAATTGCTTCATAAATCAGGTTTAAGAAAGTAGTAATTATCTAAAAACTAGCTAAGGCGTCTATTATTCTGCCGGCAAGCTCTTGTTGTTTCTGTTGATTAAGTATAAATTTTAAATCAGGTAAAAAATTGGCATCTCCCATTTCAATGACCACTGCCGGTGAATGGCTTTTGCGTAAAACATATAAATTGGTATTCATTATTTCACCCGATACCTGCATACCTCGAAGTTTTCTGAATTTTTCCTGTAAGCTCAGGGCCATCTGACGAGAGGTTTCTGCCTGCATATTTTCAGCACTGTAAATCAATTCCAAGCCCTTGGATTTTCCTGTGGTACCAGCATTCATGTGCAGGGAAATGAAGAAATTTCCTTGTAAAGCAGTCCTGTCTTTCAAAGTCATAAATTCATCGGCACCGCGTGTCATTATGGTTGATATTCCCCTTTTCCTGGCTTCATCTCTAAGCTTATAAGCTACCTGAAGCACAATGTCTTTTTCCTGGATCCCGTTTGTGCTTACTCCTCCAGCATCTTTGCCCCCGTGGGCTGCATCGATAACAAGTACAAAACCTTTACCGGTAGCATTGCTTCCATAGGCCCTGCCAGGCGCGTTAAAATACAAAGCCGCCATGGTTAATGGAAATATAGCCAGAAAATAAACCATCCTCAGCTTTCCATCACTACGTTGCTTAAACATCATTTGTACCCGATGAAGTGCAGAGGGGGTGTGAAACGTATTGACTAGTTTCCGACTTTCAAAACTGGCTGACCTTAATAAAAGTTCAGCATATTCCTTGGGATTATATTTTTGAATCAAGAAGTGATCCACCTGAAATTCGTGAATCTGATACAGATCTCTTTTAAAAAAATAAACCAGCGGGTTGAACCAAGTAAAAGCAGCAACAACATCCAGTAGAAGATGATCGATGGAATGCAGCAAACGACTGTGTAATTGCTCGTGCGCTACAATTCGTTCCTCTTCAGCCCCTTCAGGATTTAAAAAGATCATATTGAAAAAGGAGGCATTTGAATTGAAATGATCATACACATACCAGTATCGCCCGTTCCTTTTTCCTTTTTTAAAAGTTTTTAAAAGGATCATAACGATGGTATAAAACAATTTGAACATCAGCAAGCTGCTCACTCCCCAATACAGGATTTGTAGAGTTAACATCCAGTTAACGCTGCTTTTGTTTACTGGTACTGCTTTGAAATTATCAGAAATGCCCATACCAACAGTTGATCTTTCCGGCAATATCATTTCAACAGACTTAAAACAGGTTGGCAATTCTATTGTTAAGACTGGAATCAGCAAACTGACCAACAGCGCACATAGCAAATACAAACGGTTTAAATTAAAAAATGTAAGCTTCCTGAAAAACAGGACAAAGACACCGTAAAAAACCGTCAGGCATACTGAAAAATGAAGCAAGTAATTAAAGTATGTCATACACTATTGCTGATCAATAATGTTTCTGATCTTTTTGATTTCTTCTTCCGAGAGCTTCTCTTCTTTAACCATGAAAGAAAGCAAGGATTCAGCCGAACCACCAAAATAACCCGAGAGTAGTTTTCTGAAGGAAGTCTTTCTATATTCCGATTTGGTGATTAAGGGAAAGTATTGATGCGTTTTCCCAAAAGCATGGTATCCCAGATACCCTTTCTTTTCCAGCAATCTGACCACAGAGGAAATGGTATTGTAAGGTGGTTTAGGATTTTCGGACATATGATCTATAATATCTTTCACAAAGACGGTATTTAATTCCCAGATGATCTGCATGATCCGCTCTTCAGTTTTAGTGAGTTCTTCCATACTCAAATCTATAACTTATTTTTCAGTTTTAAAACTGAAAAATAAGTTATAGAGTCTTTTTTTAGCTGAGTAATTGTTCATATATGAACTAAATCTGTCCGTATACGAACACTTACTGATATAAAAACCTTAATTTGGCGCTATGAGTTTGGTTTTTATGGCATGGCATATAGATTGAACAACAGAGGCAAATCACAAAAATTATGTTCCAGCACCACCTCTTATTGATCTATAGAAATTTCAAAAGGTATAAAAGTTCTTTTTTTATTAACCTGATAGGACTTTCGACAGGACTTTCCTGCGCTTTAATGATCTACCTGTGGGTAAATGACGAAATGCAAATGGATCGGTTCCATCATCAAAGCATCTACCAGGTGATGGAAAACGAACATGTAGCCGATGGGATCAATACCGTTGACGGAACACCGGGGATTCTTGCTGAGGCCATGGTTAAAGAAATGCCTGAAGTGGCATCTGCAGTAACGGTATCCCCTACTTACTGGCTTGCGCAGAGCCAGGTATCTGTAAATAACAATCCCTCGGTAAAGGCTGCAGGAAAATTTGCTGGTGCAGATTTTTTTAAAATATTTGATTATCCGCTGATGATGGGCAGGGCTGATCAGGTGCTGAAGAACAACAACACCGTGGTCATTTCTGAAAACCTGGCCCTGAAGCTATTTCATACGACAGACGTTATTGGAAAAGAATTTACCTGGAGCAATACAGATGTTAAAAGTGAAAAGCATGCACTGATCTCGGGTGTCTTTAAAAATACGCCTGCCAATTCATCTGACCAGTTTGATTTCCTGGTTTCCCTGGATGCATTATTTAGTATAGGTTCGAATTATCTAAAGTGGGGAAACTATGGTCCGAATACTTTTATCGTCTTAAAAAAAGACGTTAACCCGGAACGTTTTAACACTAAGATAGAAGGTTTTTTAAAATCAAAAGGACAGAAAACTCATACCTTGTTCATCAGACCTTTTGCAGATGGCTATTTATACAACAGATTTGAGAATGGAAAAGTGGATGGCGGAAGAATTGATTATGTAAAATTATTCTCCCTTATTGCAGTTTTCATCCTTCTGATCGCGTGTATTAATTTCATGAACCTTTCCACAGCAAAAGCTTCGCGCAGGTTAAAAGAGGTAGGCATCAAAAAGGTAATGGGTGCACAAAGAGGTTCACTCATTTTACAGTATATGGCAGAATCCCTGCTGCTTACTATTTTATCGGTATTTGTTTCCTTACTTGTAGTTGAACTGTTACTGCCTCAATTTAATCAGATTGTCGGAAAGGAACTCAGCCTATATTATAGTCCCTCACTTATTTTATCGCTCCTTACGATAACCATTTTCACCGGTCTGGTTTCTGGAAGCTATCCGGCGCTCTATCTTTCAGGGCTTAAGCCTGTTTCCGCTTTAAAGGGAAAACTTAATCTTACCGCTGGAGCATTATGGACACGCCAGGGATTGGTTGTTTTTCAATTTACCTTATCGGTGATCTTAATTGTGGGTGTCTTTGTGATTTATAAACAGATCGAATATGTGCAGACAAAAAACCTGGGATACCAAAAAGACAATGTCATCTACTTTGAAACCGAAGGAAAATTCAGAGACAATGTAAATTTTGCTATTGATGCGGTAAAAAAAATCACTGGTGTCCTCAATGCCTCAAGCATAGACCGGGAATTACTTGGCGACTTGAATTATACTTTTGGAGATTTCAGTTGGGAAGGAAGAGATCCTAAAGAAGTGATCAAGTTTCAACGGGCACAGATCAATGCAGGTCTCCTTGAAACCCTGGGCGTAAAAATGGCCGATGGAAGGAGCTTTTCAAATAAGTTTGGGTCAGACACTTCAAAGATCATCATCAATGAGGCTGGTATAAAAGTAATGCGTTTGAGCCATCCTATAGGCAAGACATTCACGCTATGGGGTAAAGATTACCAGATCATTGGCGTGATCAAAGATTTCCATTTTGAGTCTTTGCACCAGCCTGTAAGACCCATGTTTTTAAGATACGCCCCTACGGGAACCAATAGGGTCATGGTCAAAGTTAGTCAGGGAAAAGTAGAAGATGTGATTAAAGGCTTGCAGAAATTAAATGCATCCTACAATCCAGGCTTTAATCTGGACGTAAAATTTCTTGATAAAGATTTCCAGGCACAGTACCTTGCTGAAACCCGGGTATCAGTATTATCCAGGTACTTTGCTTCTATAGCTGTGATCATCTCTTGTCTTGGCTTATTTGGCCTGGCCATTTTTACGGCTGAAAGAAGACTAAAAGAAATTGGCATCAGAAAGGTTTTAGGTGCCAGCGAACTGAATATTGTTTACACTTTATCCAAAGATTTTGCCAGGCCTGTATTCTTTGCGATCCTGATTGCCTTACCGGTCAGCTATGTAATGACCAGATACTGGTTAAACACATTTGCTTACAGAATGGAACTTCAGATCTGGTATTTCTTTGCAGCAGGCGTACTGGCATTACTGATTGCCTGGTTAACAGTTGGCTTACAAGCCATAAAAGCTGCCGGAGCAGATCCAATTCAATGTTTAAGGGATGAATAAATTGTGATCAGGCACACTAAGATGGAAAGGGTACCATTTTACCACAGGAACATACACAATTGGGGTCTGAAATATTAAGTAATTTCAGAAAATGCCGGTAAAAACCAATCCTGTCCAGCATTCCCGGATTATTTTCGCCCTTGTTACACTCTATACTGCCATTAACAAGGTTAATGGTCATACCAAAACCTGGTGCATAACCTGATTCCTTTTCTGCTGCTGAGGGCTTCCATTCCCCGGTCATGACAGCATGTGCTGATGGTTTCCTGTTTTGAGGCGTCATCCAGAAATAAATTGCTGTTTTAAAAGATAGGACCGGGTCCTTGGTTACCAGGTCTGGTTTATTCAACAATATATCCGGATTTCCAAAAATAACTGTAGATGCAAACCCATAATTACCATTATAACTCAGTTGTAAAGGGCCCCTCCCAAAGTATTTTTGACCAGCTACAGCTGGATATACCTTATTTTGGATTACATAATCAAGATCTGTACGTAGTTCCTGGGTAAGCATCAGTCCGTCATTAAACTTTCCATTTACTCCATTACGGGTTTCATGAGCTATATGCGCAAAAAAAGCTGCCGCTTCCTTTTTATTGAGATTTGCACAGAAATCGCCATAATTGATCTCTGTACTGGAGTAAGGCTCTTTTTTCGCCCAGTCTTGTTCCCAATCCGGATCCTGGCGTACTACTGTACTTTTCCCGGTTACCAGATCAGTTTTGGTTATTTTAAAGATCCATATCCCTCTTTTTTCAATTCTGATTTTCACAACTGACATTTCTGAAACCGCCTGTTTCAATGATTTATAGGAAAAAAACTGATTGTGCTGAGGGAAAAACCGGTTAAAATCCTTTTCTGAAAAAAATGAAAGAAGAACGGATTTTCGGGACTGAGCATATAAACTGCAACTTGCTTCAGAGGTAGCCATCGCCATAACTAAAAAAAGTACACTCATTTTCAGTATTTTCATCAATATATATTTATTGTTTATCGGCGATGAAGCTATCATGGACTGCTTAGTTTTATTGTTCAATAGTTTTTGGTTTTCGAAAATACCAAAAAACCAGTAGATGAAAAACCACAAATCCGGGGATTGCAGAAGCTCAAAGGATGGGCGATTTTTGCCGCTATATTCATCTATAAATTTAAATAAAAACCTATGAATCTTATTGTATTTAAAAAACAAACTTTAAAAATTGCAGCGCTTATTTCTTGTATGGCTATTGTGGTTTCATGTAGCAAAAGTAAGAATGACGGCCCTCAATCACCAGACAGCGGCTATCCAAAAGAAGTGACTATAGAATATAAAATCACTTCACCGGATTTAACTAAAGCAAATGTTATCTTTTCCAACGAAACAGGGGGGAACAGCAATGTTAGTGATGCTGCCCTTCCTTTTACAAAAACATTTAAAAGAACTGTAAAATATGCTGAAGCAGCTTCTATCGGTGTTACATCTTATACCGGAGGTAATATAAAAGCAGAGATTTTTGTTGATGGAAAATCCGTAAAAACCGAGTCTTACTCAGGAAATGAAGTCGTTACAGGTTCACTGGTCTACCCGTTCATGTAAATTATTATGGTCGTTGTATTCCTCTTCTGGGAGACAGCGACCATAGCAAATTGTTTTATACAAATTATTATAGCAATCTATGGTTGCTATAATCTTGATTTTTCTTCTTTAAGTATTAACCAACAGCATCTGAATTTCCTTTTTCTCTGTTCCCTCTAGTTCCAGGCGATAAATATATTCCTCTGCATTTGGGTTACCGGTTTTTACCATATATCGTATGGACCATTTTAGCAAGGCAAACTCTCTATGGCTACCTCCATAAACACGATTGATGAAGCGAAGAAAAATGAGGTCTGCATTCAGATTAAACTGTTCTAAAAGTTCAATAAATAAGAAGTATTCGAAAACATTTTTATCGAGAAAACGTATACTTTTTAGATCCTCCATGAGGATACCATCGATCAATAGCTCATCATAAGCACTATTAAATACCATCAATTCGACGCCAAACAGCTCCAGGTTCACTTCATCTTGCTGCACCCCATACCCCATCTGTTGGACAAGTTTTTTGAGGAGCAGGATTTTTTCAGTGTAATTATTAGACTGATAAATCTTCTCTTTTATAAACCTGGCAATTACCTCCTGGTAAATCACAACACGATTGTGGTGCTCATTCTTGTTTTCCATTTTAAATTGAAAATAGAATGGGATATAAAATGGAAATTTCAGCAGGCCAAACAGTTCGGGCTCAACCTTAAAAAGCCCCAGATTAGAACATATCTCATCGACTTCATTTTGGTTGAGTAATGGAACGGGCGACACATATGCCGGAACTTTTAGTCTTTTATTTAAACATTTCCAATCTTCCGGCGACACCCCTGCAACAACTTTTATAAATCCCGGAGCCAATCGGTTCATGAAATCGGCGAGGTATTCACTATAATCGTCGATAATCAGAATCAGTTTTCTATTTTCTTTCGGCGACTGATCAGAAAGCAAATCAAAAAGCTTTTTAGAATGATTTGCAAAACCAAGGAGTGCCTTAAGCTGATTTTCGAACTGGAGTTTTGTTTTATTGTAGGTTAAAAAGAGTTTGGCTTTCACAAAAAGAACAGAGTAACCTTTGTAAGTCGTTTCCTTCTCAGAAATATACTTATCAACCAGCCGACTAAGTAAAATAGTTTTACCATAACCAGGTGGGGCTACAAACGCCATAAAATTAAACCGCCCATCACAAAATTCTTCAAAGGCATGCTCAGCAAACTTTCTGCCGACAGTTGCCTGATAGGGCAATCCAGATCTGCAACTGATATTCTTCAATGTAATTCTGGTAATCCTATCGGCTTGACAACTTACTTTTTCCCATACATCATCTTTATCATCAAAATGCACACCGCCCGCTGCGAGGGATTCGATATATTCCGGTTTTCCGGCATACTCACACAAGGCTGTGATGGTGTACCTCGAAAAAGCAAACTTCGTGGCTGCAAAACCAAAAAGTCGTTTCAGGGTTGTCTCACTAACATTCTTATCGAATTCTTTCCTGATATCTATCGAAATCCGTTTACAGTCTGCAGGCGTTACGTGACTAAGACCTGCTTTCAAACATATTAACGTTTTCAATTTATCAAGGAGAGGCTTCTCATCCATATATAATCAAATTTCCATGATACTGAAATGCAGTTTGGTGTTAAGAAATATTCCTTTAACTGCATTTTCGGTTTAAATTTGATAAATATCATGATTTTATTCTATTTATTATGTAATCTGTTACAATAAACTGACGAGCTATTGAAATCAGCTATCATTTCAAAAAATCAGCATAAAAGTTTGGAATCTTACTCTTACAAATAGCAATGATTGTTTTCTCTTTCTCATACTCAACCCTAAAAACCTCAGCATCAATCTCTTTATCACTAATAATCAGCATGCAATAAGTTGCTAAACGTCCGGCTTCTTTTGATCTGCCAACCGAACCACAGTTTACCAGGACCAAATCTGATGAAGCGTTTTCTACTGCCGAAATTTTCCGAATGTAGGGCAAATGGGTATGCCCCATGACCAAAACCCCACTTAGCTCAGTCCGTAGCATCTGATTTAAGTCTCCGGCATCATGATCTTCATAGATATATTCTTCATTACTCCTTACACTGCCATGAACGAGCAAAATATTTTGCTCAGGTGTGTTTCCAAAGTTCAATTTTATCTGACGGGGTAAACTGGCCAGATAATCTTTATTTGTCCGGGTCAGTACTTTCTTGGTATAATTAATTGCCAGAGTTCTTGCTGCTGTTTCTTCTTCACTATGTTTAACCAGGGGCAGGATATCCAAATCAAAAGCAATTCTTTCATCATGATTACCCATCAGACAGGGTATTTTATGTTTTCTGATCCGTTCAATCACTTCATTATTCCAGGGAGCAAAATCAACCAAATCCCCCAAGCAATAGATTTGATCGGCACCTCTCTTTTCTATGTCCCCAAGTACCGCTTCAAGAGCAGGCAGATTTCCATGTACATCACTAAAAACAGCTATTTTAATCATTTTATAGTCTTCCTTCGGGTTACAGTTTCGGATACAATTACAATCATCAAAGCAATTCCACTCCAAAGCAGCATTTGATAGGTAGAAAGATTCCAGCCCCCTAATTTCCAGGACAGTAAACCACAATAGGTACCCAAAGCTCCTCCAATAAAATACATGGTTACATAAATGGTATTCAAGCGGCTATGAGCATGTTCATGCAAACTATAGATCCGCGCAAAATTGGTGATCTGTGTAGCCTGCACACCAATATCCAAAAAGAAGATACTAATCATTAAGGCAATTACCGAAAAGGGAAAAACTTTAATGAGCAATACGCTGCCAATCATTAAAGAAACAGAAAGTAGCAGAGACCTGTATGCATTCCCTTTATCGGCAAGTTTTCCAAAATACGGAGCAACAAGTGCTCCCCCAATGGCAATCAGACCAAATAAGCCTATTGTACCGGTTTGATAATTCAAAGGCGCTGTGCTCAGATGAAAGGTTAATGTTGTCCAAAAAGAGCAAAATACACCGAAAGTAAAAGACCCCAGCAGACAGGCTTGTCTTAAAACCCTGTATTCTTTAATCAGAGATAAAGTTGATTTTAAAAGATCAAAATAATTTCCTTTAAATTTGGGTGGCACGTTAGGTAAGTAGAGTTTCAGCAATATGGTGATCACCAAAACCATACCTGCAGATATGCCATAGACATATCTCCAACCTAGCCACTCTGCAATTAAACCGCTAATCACCCTGGCCCCCAGAATACCAACAAGTATACCGCTAAAAACCTTTCCAACTGTTTTACCCCTGTTCACCGGATCAAGTGTTGCCGCCATGGGCAAAATGATCTGAGCTGGTACAGAACATATGCCTGTAAGTAAGCTCAGGATATAAACCATCAGAAGTGTCTTTGCTGCGGCAAAGGCAATCAGAATCAAAGTTAACAGACCAGCAAGGAGAACAATCAGATTTTTTCTGTTGACTTTATCCCCCAAAGGTAATACGAAAAACATCCCTAGCCCATAGCCTATCTGCGAAAGCATGGCAACCTTACCTATTTCCATTTCACTTGCCCCAACAGAGGTTCCTATTTCTTTTAGAATAGGCTGGTTATAATAAATATTAGCAACAATAATACCTGCAGCAATAGCCATAAGGGGGATAATTGCAGGATGTAATTTTACTTTTGATAGGGTAGGCATAAGAATTAAAAATTTTGACACAAACCTAGGCCTTCAACCACCACTTAAATTGTACATTTAAACAATAAATTTGTAAATAACACCAATTGGAGAGATTCATACAGCACGATGCATTATATATCAGGCATTTCACCACAACAGAATGGCCTTTTCCAGTGCACAACCACAATCATTTCGAACTGGCCTTTATTCATTCAGGCAACGGTTTTCATTACCTCAATGAAATACCCCAATGGTATCAAGGCCCTTGTTTGTTTCTGCTTTCTCCTGAAGACTATCATATTTTCGAGATCCAGAACAGAACAGAATTTAGTATTCTGAAATTTACGAATATCTATTTAGACGGCCCATTTGCCGATCAGGGATTACAGGAATGGAGCAAGTTAATGGAACAGTTACTGGCAATGAGTTCTACCCTGCAGTCTTGTCTGGTCAATTCTGCAGAAGAACTTTTTAAAATAGAACAATTGATTCATTTGATTATCCGGGAATGGGAAACCAGCCAGAATTCTGGAAACGAAACCATCTTTTATCTCATCCGGGCAGTATTTTCACTTATCAAAAAAACGGCAGTAAAGGAATTGTCTCCAAAGATTTCCAGTCAGGAAAATACAGTAATTTCTATTGTAAACCATATTCATAAGCACATCCGCAATCCCCGTAGTTTACAGCTCAGGGAGCTTGCAGAGGTGTTTAATTTTTCACCTAATTATCTAACTGGATTGTTTAAGAAGCAAATGGGAGTACCAATTAAAACTTATATCGACAACTACAAACTGAAATTGATAGAGAACAGGCTTAAGTACACGGAACATCCGCTAAAGGAGATCAGTATTGAATTTGGGTTTAATGATTTGAGTCACTTTAATAAGTTTTTCAAAAAAAATTATGGAATCAATCCAAAAGAAGCGAGATAGAAAATAGTCTTCTATCTCGCTTTTCTGGCTTAAAGTAATGTATCCAGTTGTTTACGAAGTTGAGGATCGGAAGGCCGCTTGGCATCTGCATCTACTATGTTTCCTTTTGGATCTATCAGAATGAACCTCGGTATGGAATTGATATTAAATTTTTTAATAAAATCAGAGCTAAAATCCTTGTCCGCCATCACCTGGATGCCTTGTAATTGATGCTCTTTGACGTAACTGATCCATTTGTTTTTGTCTTTGATTCCATCAACAGACAGGCTTACAAAATGAATGTTTTTTCCATGATAATCTTCTTCCACCTTTGTTAAAAAAGGAATTTCAGCCTTGCATGGCGCACACCAGGTTGCCCATACATCAATATAAATATACTTGCCGCGAAGTTCTTTCAGAGACACCATTTTACCATCGACATTGCTATAGTTAAAGTCGGGTGACGGAGACTTGCTGATCATTCGCTTATAGTTTGCATACACTTCTTCTATATCCTTCTTATAAACTGGATTGGTTACACCAGTCATAAAATTACGGTAAGCATCTTCTTTAGCCGCGGCATTTCTAACCATTTTAATGATGGTACCGGTACCTTTATAGGTCAGATAATCCTTCACATAACCTGAAGGCAGTTCCCGTTCAATGACCTTCAGTTTCACCACATTGTTCCCTTCATATCCAAGCGTCGTATCCGCTTTATACTTGGTATTTCTCAGATTTGTGATCTGATCATCCAGCCATGCCCTGTAGGATGCAGATCTTCTAAAAAGAGCCTCGTCACTTAAGTCTGCCTTTTCATCAATCCTGATTTTCAACTGCTTTCTTTCTTCCGGCGCCATACGTTTCACAAAAGCTTTTTTCTGTGCAGAATCCAATAGTTTATAAAAATCTGGAGCCCCTTTTTTCTCTGTCAGAATTTTCTCCAGGTTCTTCATACCAATAGAGTCCATACCGTATAGACCGACATACCTGTTCAGTACCTGGCGGGCATAAAAGTCAATATCTTTACGCATTAACGTCTTCACCGCAGGGTTGGTTTCCTGCTCCGTTTTCAGGTCCATTACTTTTTTAAACGCTTCCAGCTTCTCAATCACCTCAGCAGATGGCATAATGTACAGTTTGTACAAGTAATCGCCATTGGCCATTGGAATGAATTTGGCCAATACCTCTTCTTTATCTTTCAGCAAATCGTCTGTTAATTCTTTTTTACCTTGTGCAAAGCCGTAAATAGCCAATATGGTAAAAATTGCAATCATCATTTTTGTTTTCATGTCTCTTAATTATTAAAAATAGATAGTTTATTTGTGATTGAGTTCCATGTCGGGATTGAACATAGTTACGCGGATAGGAATCTCAAAAGTATATTTAAGGCTATGAGGAGGTAGTGATGCATCGATAGCCTGCGTCTCAGGATTAATTCTCTTAATTTCGGTCATACGTCCCTCTTCGTCCAAGCGTTTCATATCAAACCAGCGAAGGCCGCTATAGGCTAACTCTCTCCTTCTTTCAGCGAGTACTTTAAGTAAAGCATCTTCTG
>Ga0182008_10000584_pt1 | contig 26876 bp, 20 predicted proteins | sample Sormic07211129_1_FD_120482 | JGI IMG/M metagenome (GOLD analysis project Ga0182008, IMG submission 120482) | Rhizosphere microbial communities from Sorghum bicolor, Mead, Nebraska, USA - 072115-129_1 metaG | ecosystem: Host-associated > Plants > Roots > Rhizosphere | place: USA: Nebraska...
CAAAAAGATAATAGCGGAAAGAAGGACTGCTGTAACCGAAGAGCGGCAAACCCTGATTTACAAATCATTTTCATTCTTTTTTGAAGCTCAAAGACAACAACAATGATTAAAGAATGTAATTATGCCTGGCCTCGTGTAAAAATTATTACTATCTTCATTCTTGGGACGCAGAAACCACAAGTGCTCAGTAAAGCTCATCCTGAAGCCATCTGCATTAAGATTCCCAATCAAGTCGGGCATGACGATGTCTCACCGTCTAAAATTCATAGAAAAAAGGTGAGGACCGCTTAAGAATTGTTTTATAACTGAAATCCCCGATCTAATGGGACAGCTAATGCTTAGCTTGGTTAACTCAGCTTTTCGGCCAATAGTTTCATTTCTATCTGTGGCGACTTTTTCTCGTAAATGATGCTGTGAACAGCCTTACAAATTGGCATATGTACATTGTACTCCTGATTTTTGATGTGCATGCATTTAGCGGCATAGTAACCTTCGGCCACCATATTCATTTCTAATTGTGCCGATTTTACGGTATAACCTTTGCCCACCATGTTGCCAAAGGTACGGTTACGGCTAAACTGCGAATAAGCAGTAACCAGTAAATCGCCCAGGTAGGCAGATTCTTTAATGTCGCGGTCTATTGGATGAACTGCATCTACAAAACGCTTCATTTCACTTATGGCATTGCTAATGAGCACGGCCTGAAAGTTATCGCCATAGCCCAATCCATGGCAGATACCACTGGCTACCGCATAAATATTTTTTAAAACCGCAGCATATTCGGTGCCATAAATATCATCAGAAACATTGGTTTTGATATAACGTGTACTTAAAAACGAGGCGAATATGGCGGCTGTCGCTACATCGGTACAAGCGATGGTGAGGTAAGATAGTTTTTCGAAGGCTACTTCTTCGGCATGGCAAGGACCACTTACCACCAGAATATCGTGGTAGGGAATGTTGTATTTCTCGTGCAGAAATTCGCCGATGATGAGGTTATCTTCAGGCACGATCCCTTTAATGGCAGATACGATTTTCTTCCCTTTTAAATCTTCGGGCCTTATGGTGGAGAGGGTTTCTTTTAAAAATGCAGCCGGCACATTTAAAATAACGAAATCAGCTGGTTCGATAATCGAATGGATAGCTGATGAGATATTATCTGCGGCAAGCTTCAGCTCAACAGAACTGAGGTAATGCGGATTATGTTTAAATTTTTTAATGTGCTCAATGGCTGTTTCATTACGCATCCACCAAAAAATTTCTTTTTCAGACAAATTATCTGCAAGCATTTTAACGATGGCAGTAGCCCAGCTCCCGCCCCCTATCATTGCTATTTTAGGCACCATGATTATAGAAAAGGTTTAAGGTAAAAGGTGTAAGGCAAAAGGTGCAAGAATTAAGGTTTAAAACAAATATTTTAAGCCCTAAACCTTACACCTTAAACTTTAGGAATACACCTAAAAGACGGCAAGTTACAATTTCTTACAGATATATACGATAAAAGTGTGAAGCGAATAGGCAAAACCCTAGACCTCACACCTTTTACCTTGTCACTGAAAAAGCTACTTCTTACCGTCTTTGCTAAACAATTGGTCTTTAGCTGTTTTTTCTACGATCATACCATCTTTTAACTTGTTCTGAATAGCAGAATACGGACCTGTTACCACTTCATCACCGGCTTTAACCCCCGATTTTACGATAATAAACTGATCATTCTGGATACCCGTAGTAACCTCTGTTTTTTTAACTTTTTTGCTTTTGGCATCGTAGGTATACACATATTGCTTTACCTTTTTGTCAGTAAGCTTCGATTTCTGTTTATCGGAATTTTCCTGGTTGCCCTGGTTATTGTTGTTGTCGCCTGATTTTGCATTATCGGTAAAAACGGCCTGGATTGGGATGGCCAGCCCGGTTAACGATTCGGCTTCAATATCAACCGTTGCCGACATACCCGGACGGAAAATAGATTGTTGCTTACCTTCCATTTCTTCCGTGATCCGGATTTTTACCGAAAAGTTGGTCACCTGATCAACTGAAGTAGATGTAGTGGTTCCAACAGCAGTTGATGAACTTGCAATTTCGGTAACCACACCCCTGAATTTTTTATCAGAAAAAGCATCCACTTCGATAGAAGCTTTATCGCCAACTTTAACACGGGTAATGTCGTTCTCGTTTACATCAACATTTACCTCCATTGATGACAGGTTGGAAATACGCATAATTTCGGTACCCGCCATTTGCGAAGTTCCTAAAATACGGTCGCCAAGTTCAATTGATAGTTTAGAAACTACACCATCAACCGGCGCATAAATAGTGGTTTTAGCCAAATTAGCACCTGCTTCTTTAACATTTGCACCGGTTTGCTCTAAAGTAAATTTGGCACCGGTTACATTTTCTTTGGCACTGGCTAAATTAGCTTTAGCCGTTAAAAATGCCGCTTTGGCTGCGTCGAATTCGGAAGCTGAAATTACTTTTTTGTTAAAAAGCTCCACATTACGTTTATATGTCGCTTCGGCATTTACAAAATTAGCCTGGTTTTGCGCAAGTTGTTGTTGCGCGGCAGCTACGCTGGCCTTTTGTGCATTAAAAGTTGCCACAGTTCTTTCGTAACCCGATTGTAATACATCCGGACGTACTTTACAAAGCAATTGACCTGCTTTAACAATATCGCCTTCTTTTACTTTTAACTCTACCACCTCACCAGATACCTCCGAACTTAATTTAACTTCGGTTTCTGGCTGGATTTTTCCACTTGCCGTAACTGTTTCCACAACAGTTTTATCTGATGCTTTTTCTGTAGTTACTTTTTCGGTTTTGTTTCCACCGATCACCCCGGTCAGTTTTAGCACCACCAGAAGGGCTACGATAGCAACTACGGTAATAATAATATGCTTCAGTTTCATAATTTGTATTGTATTTCGTTTGTTTCGATAATGTTGTAATGTTTAAAGGTTGAAAGGTGATCCGTGTTGGCTATCCTTTCAGCTTTTATCTTTGGTCTTTGCGCTTTAACCTTAAAAAACAATCTGTTTGCCCAAATAATAATCAATTACTTTGGCACGGAACAGTAAATCGTATTTCGCCAGGATAAAATCTATTTCGGCTTTATTTCTATTGGTTTGTGCTGTACTATAATCTAATGAATTTACCAAACCCACGGCATAACGTTGCTCGATAACATAAAAAGCATCTTTCTGTGCCTGAAAAGCATTTTGGGTAGAGGCATACCTGCTCTGTGCAGCGTTTAAATCGGCAACAGCCTGATTGATTACTTTGATGAGGTTATTTTTGGCAATCTGCTCATCGGTTCTGCGCTGCTGGAATACTATTCTGGCCTTTCTAACGGTTGATCTGGTGGCAAAACCATTCAAAATAGGGATTGAAATACCCATATTGATGGATTTACCAAAGTTATCTGACAATTGATTGAAAAATGGATTGTTTCCCGGGAAAGTAAACTGGTATTGGTAGAACGACCCTAAACCTCCGCCAAAGCTAACTTTAGGGTAATAACTACCCTTGGCCACATCAATGGCTTTTTCTGCTGCTTTTGTATTTAAGTTTGCCAGTTTAATATCCGGAAAGCTATTTAAAGCCTGTTTGTAAATATCATCTGGCACATAGGCATTCTGGATGTTATTCATTTCGCTAACCAATGGCGGCTGCACCTTAAATGTCATTGGTGGCTGAATTTCCATTAACTGCCCTAAAGTTAAATAGGCTATGGTTAATTGGTTCTGCGCATTGGTTAGGTTAAGCTCTGCAGTTGCCGCCTGCGATTTGGCCTGCGAAATATCGGCTAAAGTTTTATTACCCACATCTAAAAGTGCCTGTTCTCTTTTTAGCGTAGCATTGGCCACTTCCAATTGTTGTTGTGTAGCCTTAACCTGGTCCTGGTTGTTTAAAACCTGCAGGTAAGCCGTTACCACCTGCAAAATAAGATCGTTTTTTACCTTTTCTACATTGGTTTGATCTACCGCCAGCAACAACTTATTCTGCCTGATCTGATTAATCAGTGCACCACCTCCAAATAATTGCATATTAGCCGAAACATTTGGACTTAAGCTATAATTTTGGGTGTTTAAAAACAAACCCGATGTTACCTGGCTTCTTCCCCATTGCATCGACTGGCTAACGGAACCATTTACAGTAGGCAATAAAGCATTTTTAGACTGCCGCACATTTTCTTCGCTGATGGCAGCATTAAATGCAGCTTGTTTGATGGTTAAATTATTTTTTAATGTATTTTCTACCGCCTTTTCAATGCTGATTACTTCCTGAGCCCTAATTTGCTGACTAAAACTTAAGGCCACTAGTAACGCAGATCCGGCAATTAACTTTTTATTGGTAAACATCTTCATCATTTGTTTCAAATCTATATAAACAACTTTAATCATTTCAATCTGTTCAGGCATTTACTAACTTTGAAGTTAAATGTATCTGATCAAATCACCGCTTCTGCTAAAATGGTATTATTCATCGCTGTTATGGAATAAATCCCGCACCGAAAAAGTCATTTATCTGACCTTTGACGATGGACCTATACCCAATGTTACAGATTTTGTCTTAAAAACTTTGAAAGTCTTTAATGCTAAAGCTACATTTTTTTGCATCGGCGATAATATTGTTAAACATCCCGAAGTTTTTGAACGTGTAAAAACCAACGGACATGCCATCGGCAACCACACTTTCAATCATTTAAAAGGGTGGAAAACCGATGATAAAACCTATCTCGAAAACACGCTAAAATGCCAGGAACTCACACAGTCTAAGCTCTTCCGCCCACCTTATGGAAGAATCAAGAAAAGTCAGATTCTAAGTCTGAAGTCCGAAGTCCGGAGTCCGAAGTCAGACTCCCAACTGCAAACTGAAAACTCCCAACTGCAAATCGTCATGTGGGATGTGCTCAGCGGCGATTTTGACTTGAATCTTTCTCCTGAAAAATGCTATCAAAATGTAATTAAACATACCGAAAACGGTTCTATCATCGTTTTTCACGACAGTTTAAAGGCGTTTGACCGTATGGCCTATGCATTACCCAAAGTTTTAGCGTATTTTACTGAAAAGGGTTTCACTTTCGCTACGCTTTAGCGATTGTTGTGCCAGAGCACCTTGTGCTTATTCTATGAAGCCAGAACAGGTTTTTTGTCAAATCATCCATACGCAACTGTTCGAAAACGAACAAAACTGTACGAAACTGAACGGTTATGGAATGATCCGTTTTGCTGCATCTTCAATTAAAAAACAATATGCAAAAGCTACTTCTAAAATTAAAATATTATCTACTGCTTATACCGCTGCTCACGTCATGTAATCAGGATATCGAACACGGATTTGAAAAAATTCCTGAAGGATTAAACTCAACGAAAAATCTGTTCAGCAATATACGTCCAGCTAAAAATTATCAATATTGGGCGTGCATCCGCCAAGATTTTCGGAGCAAAACCCATCCTGAAACCGAGATTATAGTAGGACATGGAAATATTTCCCACCTGATGAATAATAAGTTTGATCAACCTAAATCAGGTTTTACTTTCGACTTACTTAACGGTTATTTTTATATTGTTTATCTTGAAAACGATAGTATGAAATTGGCTACAAACAAAACACAATTGATCAGGTTTATCGGAAAAATAGATGGTTTAGAAGAGGCTTTGTTGCTTGCCAGGATCGAGAATTTAGAAGCAGATTACAACAGGGATATTGGTGGTTCTTATCAGAAAAGCCAAAAAGGATTTGAACTGTATTTGTCAGAATTTCACAAGTGCCCCGTAAAAACCGAACCATTTAGGGTAAGCATTGATACCCAGGGAAATATAAGAGCAAAAAGTTTAGGATTTTATTATGACATAGATAATAATACCTGTTTAGATTGATTATTTTTTCATGAAAGAATACCTGAAACAGCTAATAAATCCGATTGAGTTTTCTCCATTGGCCAGAAGTTTCCGAAGCCGGTTGTCAACACCAAATTACGCAGTTTAGAATAATTCCAAATTACGCAATCACCTACTGAAATTCCGTTCAAAGCTAGCTTTTTATTATTTTTGTTTTTATCCAAAAAATTCACTTTTTTGGCCTGATAACCACAAATTAATCACAATTAATAGTATTCTTTTTTAAGAAGTTGTATTTACTAGACAACACTTCGCCAAAAAGAATAAATAGCTAAGATGAGTATTTATAACGATTATATTAAGGAGATTGAAGAGCGAAAAACACAAGGTCTTCACCCTAAACCTATTGATGGCGCCGAATTATTGAGCGAGATCATCGACCAGATTAAAAATGTAAACAACTTTAACAGAGCAGATGCTGTTAATTTTTTCATATACAATACCCTACCAGGTACCACAGCTGCCGCTGGCATTAAAGCCCAGTTTTTAAAAGAAATTATTGCAGGTGAAGTTGTTGTTCCAGAAATCACACCTGATTTTGCTTTCGAACTGCTATCGCACATGAAGGGTGGCCCTTCTATTAAAGTTTTATTGGATATTGCTTTGGCTGATAATGGCGATAAAGCCAAAAAAGCAGCAGATGTACTTAAAACACAGGTTTTCTTGTACGATGCTGATACCGATCGTTTAAAAGAGGCATACCACAACGGTAATGACATTGCAAGAGAAATATTGGAAAGTTACGCCAAAGCCGAATTTTTTACCAAATTGCCTGCTGTTGATGAAGAAATTAAGGTAGTAACCTTTATTGCCGGTATTGGCGATATCTCTACAGATTTACTATCTCCGGGTAACCAGGCGCACTCGCGCTCTGATCGTGAATTACATGGTAAATGCATGATCACACCTGAAGCACAGCAGGCCATTAAAGACCTTCAGGCGCAACACCCCGATAAAAGTGTAATGCTGGTGGCCGAAAAAGGCACCATGGGCGTAGGTTCTTCGCGTATGTCGGGCGTAAACAATGTGGCACTTTGGACCGGTAAACGATCAAGTCCGTATGTTCCATTTGTAAATATTGCACCAATTGTTGGTGGTACCAATGGCATTTCGCCCATTTTCTTAACTACGGTTGATGTAACGGGTGGTATTGGTATCGACCTTAAAAACTGGGTAAAGAAAACTGATGAGAATGGCAATGTTCTCCGTAATGAAAACGATGAACCGGTTTTAGAAGAAGTATATTCAGTAGCAACCGGAACGGTGCTTACGATTAATACCAGAACCAAAAAATTATATAACGGAGAGCAGGAGCTGATCGATATTTCGAAAGCTTTGACGCCTCAAAAAATGGAATTTATCAAAGCGGGTGGTTCTTATGCGATTGTTTTCGGTAAAAAAATCCAGACTTTTGCCGCCAGAATTTTAGGCATCGAAGCGCCGGTTGTATTTGCTCCGGCTAAAGAAGTATCTATCGAAGGTCAGGGTTTAACAGCAGTTGAAAAAATATTCAACAGAAACGCCGTAGGTTTAATGCCGGGAAAAGTGTTACACGCAGGCTCTGATGTGCGGGTAGAAGTAAACATTGTTGGCTCACAAGATACTACCGGTTTAATGACGGCTCAGGAATTAGAAGCCATGGCGGCTACCGTAATTTCGCCGATTGTTGATGGCGCTTACCAGTCGGGCTGCCATACGGCATCTGTTTGGGATAAAAAAGCGCAGGCCAACATCCCTAAACTCATGAAATTCATGAATGATTTTGGGGTCATTACAGCCCGCGACCCGAAAGGCGAATATCATGCGATGACCGATGTGATCCACAAAGTATTAAATGATATCACGATTGACGAGTGGGCAATCATTATCGGAGGCGATTCGCATACCCGTATGTCAAAAGGTGTGGCTTTTGGTGCCGATTCCGGTACGGTAGCTTTAGCTTTGGCAACCGGCGAGGCTTCTATGCCGATTCCCGAATCCGTAAAAGTAACCTTCAAAGGCGCCATGAAAGAACATATGGATTTCCGTGATGTGGTTCATGCTACGCAATTGCAAATGTTACAACAGTTTGATGGCGAAAACGTATTCCAGGGCCGCATTATCGAGGTGCACATCGGAACTTTACTGGCTGACCAGGCCTTTACCTTTACCGATTGGACTGCGGAAATGAAAGCAAAAGCATCTATCTGTATTTCTCAGGACGATACTTTAATCCAGTCGCTTGAAATTGCCAAAAATCGTATCCAGATCATGATTGATAAAGGTATGGACAATCATAACCAGGTACTTCAGGGGTTGATCAACAAAGCAAACAAACGTATTGAGGAAATTAAAACAGGTATTAAACCTGCTTTAATGCCGGATACAAATGCCAGATATTATGCGGAAGTAGTTATTGACTTAGACATTATTAACGAGCCAATGATTGCCGATCCGGATGTAAACAATGCAGACGTTTCCAAACGTTATACGCACGATACCATCAGGGATTTAACTTTTTACGGTGGCGATAAAAAAGTAGACCTTGGTTTCGTAGGTTCTTGCATGGTACATAAAGACGATTTAAAAATCGTTTCACAATTATTGAAAAATGTAGAGAACCAAACTGGTAAAGTTGAGTTTAAAGCACCATTGGTGGTGGCCGCTCCTACTTACAATATTATCGATGAACTGAAAGCTGAAGGCGACTGGGAGTACTTGCAGAAATACTCTGGGTTTGAGTTTAGCGATGCATTACCTAAAAGCGTAGCACGTACTGAATATGAGAACATCATGTATCTGGAGCGCCCTGGTTGCAACTTATGTATGGGTAACCAGGAAAAAGCTGCTAAGGGTGATACCGTGATGGCTACTTCTACACGTTTATTCCAGGGACGTGTGGTGGAAGACCGAGATGGCAAAAAAGGAGAGTCTTTACTGGCTTCAACTCCTGTTGTTGTGCTTTCAGCTATCTTAGGCCGCATTCCAAGCATTGAGGAATACAAATTAGCAGTAGATGGTATTAACTTAACCAAGTTTACCCCCATCTCTACAAAACAATAAGAAACAAAAAAGGATATTATTTGTTAGGGCTATCAGAAAATCTGGTAGCCTTTTTCTTTGCACAATAATTGCATAGAATGGTTTTAAATAAGACATTATGACAAATCTCAAAAATAATTCTGTTTAAAATTGTTTACTTTAGATAGTACCTTATTGTTAATAATTTATAAAAATTAAAGTATGGCTTTTGATATAGACATGATTAAAAAGGTGTATGCAAACTTCGGTAGCCGCGTAGAGGCTGCACGGAAAGTTGTGGGCAGACCTTTAACATTATCTGAAAAAATATTGTATGCACACCTTTGGGATGGAGATCCTAAAAAGGCGTTTAAGCGTGGTTCTGACTATGTAGACTTTGCACCAGACCGCGTAGCGATGCAGGATGCTACCGCACAGATGGCTTTGTTGCAGTTTATGCAGGCGGGTCGTCCACAGGTTGCGGTGCCTTCTACAGTACACTGCGACCACTTAATTACCGCTAAAGAAGGTGCTGCCATAGATTTACCTCATGCAAAAACTGAAAGTGCCGAGGTGTTTGATTTCTTATCATCCGTATCCAACAAATATGGTATCGGTTTCTGGAAACCGGGCGCTGGTATTATCCACCAGGTTGTTCTCGAAAACTATGCTTTTCCGGGTGGAATGATGATAGGTACCGACTCGCACACGGTAAATGCCGGCGGTTTAGGTATGGTGGCTATTGGTGTTGGTGGTGCGGATGCCTGCGATGTAATGGCGGGTTTACCATGGGAACTGAAATTCCCTAAATTGATCGGCGTAAAACTAACCGGTAAACTAAACGGTTGGACAGCTGCCAAGGATGTGATTTTAAAAGTGGCTGGTATTTTAACCGTAAAAGGTGGTACCGGAGCCATTGTAGAATATTTTGGCGATGGAGCTACCTCCATGAGCTGTACAGGTAAAGGTACTATTTGTAATATGGGTGCCGAAATTGGTGCAACAACTTCTACTTTCGGTTACGATGAAAGCATGGAGCGTTACCTGCGTGCAACCAACAGAAACGAAGTGGCAGATGAGGCGAATAAAATTGCCGCTTATTTAACCGGCGACGCTGAAGTTTATGCTGATCCTGAAAATTATTTCGATCAGGTGATTGAAATCGATTTAGATACTTTGGAGCCTTACTTGAACGGTCCTTTTACACCAGATTTAGCTACTCCGGTTTCGCAAATGAAAACGGAGGCAGAAAAAAATGGCTGGCCATTAAAAGTAGAATGGGGCTTAATCGGTTCTTGTACCAACTCTTCTTACGAAGATTTATCAAGGGCAGCTTCTATTGCCAACCAGGCTATTGCTAAAGGTTTAACCACCAAAGCGGAGTTTGGTATTAACCCGGGATCTGAGCAGGTACGCTATACCGCAGACCGTGATGGTTACCTAAAAACTTTCGAAGATTTAAATGCAACGATTTTTACCAATGCCTGCGGACCATGTATTGGTATGTGGGACCGTACAGGTGCTGAGAAAGCAGAAAAAAACACCATTGTGCATTCATTTAACAGGAACTTTGCCAAACGTGCAGATGGCAACCCGAATACTTTTGCATTCGTAGCTTCGCCAGAGATGGTTGCTGCCATTGCCATTTCGGGTAATTTAGGCTTTAACCCATTAACAGATACTTTAACTAACGATAAAGGAGAAGAGGTTAAATTGGACCCACCTACCGGTTACGAATTGCCAACCAAAGGTTTCGCTGTGGAAGACGCAGGTTTTCAGGCGCCGGCAGCTGACGGTTCGCAGGTAGAGGTTTTGGTTTCGCCAACTTCACATCGTTTACAATTGTTAGATCCGTTTGCGCCTTGGGAGGGTACCGACCTTAAAGGCTTAAAACTATTAATCAAAGCTAAAGGTAAATGTACAACTGACCATATTTCGATGGCTGGCCCTTGGTTAAAATTCCGTGGTCACCTGGATAACATTTCCAACAACATGTTAATTGGTGCGGTAAACTATTTCAATGATAAAACCGATACCGTCAAAAATCAATTGACCGGCGAGTATGGCCCGGTACCGGCCACACAACGTGACTATAAAGCCGCTGGCTTAGGTTCAATTGTAGTGGGCGACGAAAACTATGGCGAAGGATCATCGCGCGAGCATGCGGCCATGGAACCACGTCACCTGGGTGTCCGTGCAGTATTGGTCAAATCTTTTGCCCGTATCCACGAAACCAACCTTAAAAAACAAGGTATGCTGGCCTTAACTTTTGCCGATAAGGATGACTACGATAAAATTTTGGAAGGTGATACGATCGATATTTTAGGTTTAACGGAGTTTGCTCCCGATCAACCATTAACACTGGTATTGCACCATGAAGATGGCACTACAGAGCAGTTTGCCGTTAACCACAGTTATAATGCACAGCAAATCGAGTGGTTTAAAGCTGGCGGTGCATTAAACATCATCAGGGCAGAAGCTGCTGCAAAAGCTGCGCTCCAATAATCTGCAAGTCTGGAGTAGGTAGTCCGAAGTCCGGATGCAAATCATATGATCCCGTTCTGTTAAATCAGAGCGGGATTTTTTGTTTTTTTAATAGAATACCTGTTAAAATGATGCCTGTTTCGATAATTTACCACATCAAGCTTGTCGAAATGCCTTAAAATCATGACAAAAGTCTTTCGACAGGCTCAGGATGACAAATCTATTGATTAGGGTTAACCTCTTTATTTGCTTTGGAAAGCAGGTGCAGGAGTCTATAGTTTAGGTTAGTCCCGCTAATGCAGCTGCTTACTATAAAAAGACGAGCATACGGGTATATCGGGTCTAGATAGTCAGGACAGGAATACTTTTGATCCAAAAAACAATTTATTCAGCAAATGCATGCTTCAATACGATGAGGTGAGGTTTTGTCTTTCTTGCAGTAAAAGAACTTTCTAGCCCCGGGCGCAGCGGCATCCCTGAAGCGCAGCGTAAGGATACAGTGAAGAACGGGAACAAACGTTAATAGGCGCTACAGTCTTTGCGCTTCAAAAAGCTGTCATACGTAATTCTATATTTTAGAATCAGGTTGCGGCATGGCGCTTCATAATTACTTAAACTCGTGACCACAATTGTAACAATGATAACACTTATTGGCTTTTATTGGCGTTGTAAATGTCAGGAAAGATAATATGGTAGCCCAGGGGCTGTAATTTTTTTTCGGTTGCCATCCCATAACCTACATTGGTAGATTCACATCGCTCACAAACTGTGTTAGCTGCTGCTGGTTCATTTTCATCAACAACTTCATCTGACGATGCTAAATCCAAACTATTGTCTTCAGCCAATAAAGCATTAATGGCTTCCACATCCCTTTCAAATACGATGAGTTTAACACCACCAATGGCTTGGTTATACAAGGGTTGAATAGTAGCTACATTTTCATCAGCGAGGAAACACGCAAATCCACTATCTTCTAACCTGGATTTAACGATGTTGGCCTCCAGCGGATTATAAAAGGTGCTATAAACTACTGTCCTATCATTCATACATTAAATTTAGGACAAAATATTAAGTGATACAAATCTTTCGTGTTGTATGCACATCTGTGGCTAAAACCCTCATAACAAAATTGCTATAGGGCTTATTTCTTCAGAAAATCCCGCCACCAATAACCCGAATCTTTAATGGTTCGCTCCTGCGTTTTAAAATCGTTATAAATCAGTCCAAACCTTGCCGTAAAACCCTCTGCCCATTCAAAATTGTCGATTAATGTCCAGGCCATATAACCGGTAACCTGAGTTCCTTCGTTTTTGAGTTTGAGCAGGGCGGAAAGATAAAGCTTAAAGTATTCGATCCGTTCGGTGTCTTCCACCCTTTTATCAGCCAGTTTATCGTGATAGGCGGCCCCGTTTTCGGTGATGATGATATTTTTGATGGATGGATAGGCGGCAAACTGTTTTACAATATTATAAAAACTGTCGGCATTAATTTCCCATCCCATTGCTGTATGCGGTTTTTTCCTGCTTTTGGCCTTCACTTCCCAAGACTGGATTACCGGGATAAAAGCATTATATTTCACCGTCAACGGAAAATAGTTTTGAAGACCAATAAAATCAAAATCAAATTTCATCCTTTCCTGTAATCGCCAGGTACCATATTCAATCTGGAATTTTTCCAGCACGTCCCAATCTGCCGTAGGAAAGCCCATGCCTAACGTGGGCTCTACAAATAGACGGTTCATTAAACAATCTATCCGCTTTGCAGCCAGCACATCGTTATCGCTTTCGGTATAAGGGATTATTTCCGAGCAGGAATAAGTAGTCCCGATATTAGCCCTGGCTACCTCGGCACGTAAAATTTTACCTCCCTCAGCCTGTGCCAAGGCCGTATGTAAAACTGCCGGAAAAAAATTGCTCAAACCTGTTTTCCCCGGTGCATGTATTCCAAGCATGTAACCCAAGGAAGTATAACCAAAAGGCTCGTTTAATACGATCCAGTTTTTTACTTTATCGCCGTATGCTAATGCACAGATGCTAACAAAAGCATTAAACGCAGCATTGATGCCAAAACTTGTCCAGCCGCCCTCATTTTCTAATGCCTGTGGTAAATCCCAATGATAGAGCGTAACGTAAGGTGTAATTCCATGTGTTAAACATTCGTCAATAAGATTGTGGTAAAAACGGATCCCCTCCTGGTTTACTTCTCCCCTACCGCTTGGCAAAATCCTCGACCAGGCAATAGAAAACCTAAAAACCTTAAACCCCAGGTGTTTAACGAGTGCAATATCTTCGGCATACCGATGATAAAAATCGCAGGCAGGATCTAATTTATGATTCTTCTTTATTTTGCCGTTTTTGGCCGTAAAAGTATCCCATATAGAAGGGCCTTTACCATACTGAGTTGCCGTTCCTTCTATCTGTGCTGCAGCAGTAGCTACCCCCCATAAAAAATCCGCGCCGAAATCGCTTGCCTTAACCATTGTTATCGTTTATTTGCCATAAGTTGCGAGTTTAATATTAACAAATCATTAACAATCAAAATGATTCGAAATAAAAACAATTTTTGATATTTTTACCCATGCGCTACTCATTAATTTCCCTGCTATTGGCATTACTTAATTTTACTGCCTTTGGAAAATCTGCCCCTCCTGTTAATGATGAACTCCTAAATGCGATAAATATTACCAATGCCAGCGCCTATTGTAGCGGAGATGCAGAATTTAACAACCTGGAAGCTACATCAAGCAACTATAATAAATCGTTAAACTGGCCAGCCGTTGGAAAAGATGTTTGGTATAAGTTTACAGCCACAAAATTTGCGGTAAATATTTCTGTCAGCGGAAAAATCAATAGTAACAGTACTAACACCTTAACAGACCCATTGCTGGCTTTATACGCTTATGATGCTACAACTGGTTTTATTACGGAGCAACCAGGCACACAGGCCAAATCAAACAATGTTATTTCTTTATACAAAGGTAGTTTAACGGTAGGGCAAGTTTACTATATCAGAGTAAGTGCTGCTAATGATGCTACCGGCACTTTTAAACTTTGCATCGATAATTATTTTCCACCCATACAACCAGGACAAGATTGCGGAACATTTTCGGTTTTATGTACAAAGGAAACCTTTACCCAGCTGAATGTAACCGGAGCAGGAGCTAACAATCAAGAATCGGCCGGTACCTGTCTGGGTAGAGAGTCTAACTCCGCCTGGTATATGTTTAAGGCTTCCAAACCAGGTGATTTTACTTTCGTAATTACGCCTACGGTAAGCTCAAACGATATTGACTGGATTTTTTATGATTTGGGTGTAAATGGAGATTGTAGTAAAGTAAGTGGTGCAACAGCCATACGTTGTGCATCGGGCAGTGGTGTAGAGTGCAGTCCTTCTTATTATAAAACCGGGTTGAGTATGACCGATACAGATTTAACAGAAGCATCTGGCTGCCCTGCTGGTCAAAATGGCTTTGTAAAATATGTAGAACTCGAACAGGATCATGTTTACGCCTTACTCATCGATAATTTTTCGGGAGGAAATAATGGCTTTACGCTAGAATTTGGTGGCACGGCGGATTTTGCGGGGCCAACTGCCGAAATTGATATGCAGAAACTAAATCCATGTACCAACAGCCAGGCCTATATTTTCGAAAGTAAAGCGTCAAACTTCGCTTCTTTAAAATGGACATTTGGTGAAGGAGCAAGCCTGGCCTCTGCCACAACAGCCGGTCCATTTACCATAACATACAATACACCAGGAGAGAAAATTGTAGTTCTGGAAGCCAAAGGCACAAACGGATGCAACGTAGTGACCACGCAGACCTTTATTGTGGCAAACACACCGGAAAAACCTGCGATAACGGCTTCGAAGGTCAACTTATGCCAGGGAGATGTATTAAAATTAAGTACTCCTTTTCTAAATTTGGCCAGCTACCATTGGTCGGGGCCAAATAATTTTACTTCAACGAGCCAAAACCCCGAAATCCCTGCTAGCGGACCTGAAATAGTTGGTACCTACAGGCTTTACCTTCAGGTTGGAGATTGTGTGAGTGAGGTAAATTCAGTAGAAATTTTATCGGTTGATTTAAAACCAGAAGCAATGTTTTCGATTGAAGTGAATAACAAGTGTGAAACAAACCAGTCATTTTCCATCATCAATGGTTCTAAAAATTACTCCAAACTTACCTGGGATTTTGGTACTGGAATAAAAGGGCAGGTTGCTACTGGTAACGATAGTAACATCATAACCTTTACAGATCCCGGGCTTAAAACCATTACACTTACCGTTGAAACCAATAACGGCTGCCTATCAACATTTACAAAAGACATTCTGGTGGAATTAAAGCCGGAAAAACCAGAAATAAGCTGCAATCAACCCGCTTTTTGCTTAAAAGACATTATAAAATTATCAGTACCGGCACAGGAAGGGATTACCTATACCTGGAGCGGCCCAAACAATTATGCTGCCAATACAAATGCTATCGAAATGCCGGTAACGGATTTTAACCTGGCCGGACAATATCAGGTTGTATTAACATCAGGTTCATGTAGCTCAGACCCGGCCACTATCGTAATCCCGGCCATTGCCAGAATTCCGGTGGCCAGTTTTTATACAGAGCCTTCTTTTAATGTAAAATTTTCCGTTCCTGTACCCATAACATTTACCAATACATCAGTTGACGGGGATTTTTATGAATGGCGTTTCGGCGATGGCTTTAGCTCTTCAGCACAAAATCCTACCCATATTTATCAAACCGAAGGGGTGTTCCGGATTACGTTAACCGCATTTTCTCGAAACGGCTGCTCCAATGCAGTTACCCAGGGTGATCTCATCATTAAAAAGAATACATCTACATTTGTTCCAAATGCCTTTTCACCAAATGGCGATGGGATTAATGACGAACTGGTTATTGGTGTAACCAACCTCAAAAAATATAACATTCATATTTACAATCGGTTAGGAACTCAGGTTTTCTTCACCGATAATATATTCGAAAACTGGAACGGCACTTTTAAGGGTAACGAACTGCCCGTTGGCGTGTATTATTACATTATTTCTGGCCTCGACTTATCGAATAAAAACATGAAATATTCAGGTTCAGTAACGTTAATCAGGTAACCTGCTCATGATCTGTTCGCCTAAAAGCGGGGTGATGGTATAATATTTCTTTGGTTCCAGTTGGGAACAACTGTTATTGCAATTAAATGATCTGCTTTTCAGTGCATTCAGGTGTTACCCACCTGACTTTAATTGTTCCTGACGTGTCAGTTGGAAACAATTGATTCTACCTGTATTACCATCAATCCAAAGTCAACCCAATCTCTTTCAACAATATAGCCGCATTAAAATTCTTACACGGACCATGTTTTAACAAATAATCAAATCTCATTTCTCCATCGGTAATCTGGATATCAAAATGGAAATTGCGCACTGCTTCGGGATGATCGATAATCAGATCTGCCAATTGCAGATCGTGGGTTGCAAAAAGTGCAGGTGTTTTTTCGGCAATGAGCTTTTGAATAAAAACCTTTGATCCCAAATATTTATCGCGGCTGTTGGTACCCCGAAGCATTTCATCAATCAGCACAAAAGTATCTTTGTCCTTCACTACGTTATCCAGAATCATCTTCAACCGGTTAAGCTCTGCCTTAAAAGTAGAAGTACTTTCGTTGAGCGAATCTTTAATCCGCATATAGGTATTGATCGAAAAAACTGCTAATTGCATCGTTTCGGCGCAAACCGGAGCACCTGCATAGGCCAATACCATATTAATACCCAAAGTCCGCAGAAAAGTACTTTTACCTGCCATGTTTGAACCAGTCACAATATCAACAGTTGGTTTGGCATCTACCCGAAAGTCGTTATTTACCCTTACCTGATTATTAATAAGCGGATGACCGATCTGCGTAGTCGCCAGTTCAAACTGATCGGTAATAACTGGAAAAACCCAATCTGGTTGGTTATAAGCTGTTGTAGCCAGTGAGATCAGTTCTTCAAAATCGCCCAGGTGATCAAGCGCAACAATCACATGTTTTGAGGATGATTTGTACCAATTGTTTAAATTGATGCAGCATTTTAAATCCCAAAGCAAAAGGGCATTTAGAACGCCGCCTACAATAATATTTAGCCTGGCATCAAAATTTTCGATAATCTTCGTTAAACCTTTAATTTCTTTACTCACAGGGATTCCCGAATCGAGTAAACTTAGTGTATAACTGCTTTTCCAATTTTGGTTTTCCGTCCATAAAATGGCACTTGCGTATCCATTTAGCAGATTAGCGCTACCGCCAAAGCTGTAAAATACCTTGTTGATTTTTGAGCCCAGCAACACATTCCATCCGATATGGATCATCACCAAAAGGGCCAAAAATTTCCAGAAAATACTACTGACCAAAAGCGCTGCCAACACCATCGTGATGGAAATATAGGGTACCATTTTAACATAAAACCGCATAAAAGATCCTTTAACAAAGCTCAATTGTTCACCCAGTTGACTTTCTAACTGTATTTTAATCTGCTCTATTTTAGCTGGATCGTAACCATGAAGGTTAGCCCTGAAACTATAGGTTTCTGCTATCTTCTCACGAATTTCTTTTATCGCTTCCTGACGGTTCAATATCCTATCTATGGTTGATTTTTCTGCAAAAGTTTTAGCCAGTAGTCTGTTTCCGTTTTGGGTACTGCAACGGTTAGTGAGGGCAAACAGCGATCCGGGTCCGAAAATATCAAGATCAGCAGTGTAAGGATGCTGTTCAGATTCGAAAGCTTTACCATGGTCGTATCCATTAGCCGTACCATTTAACATATTCCATTCGTTCTGATAAACCCATAAAAGCTGTTTTTTATAGTCGATTTCACGATCAAGACGGCTTTGTCTGCGTACAACAATGGCGAAAGCGATGACAGGCAGTAGTAAACAAATCTGGATTAAGGTCCGCAAGCTGTCATCTGCCGAGCGCAACAGCAAAACGAAAAATAAAATTTCGCCCAGAAACAAACCTATGCGTAATAAAGAAAGCTGATCAATCCGTTTCTTAGTTTGATTGATATCAGCAGAAACCTCGTTTATCTTGTCCTGGTAACCGGCTATTATGTCTTGTTTTTGTTGCTGCATGGTTTTATGCTGTATATATTTCCGAAGGTATCAGATCAATAGATTGTCTTTTTTGTTACAATTTCTCTAAGTTTGAATCCCGAAACCCTAAAGATAGGCAAATATTAAATGAAGATTACCCTGATTGCCATTGGCAAAACCGAAGATAAATATTTAATTGAGGGAATTGATAAATACATCAACCGCCTGAAACATTATATTAATTTTAGTTTTTTGGCCATACCGGATGTGAAAAATGTTAAAAACCTGAGCGAAGCACAACAAAAGGCTAAGGAGGCAGAACTTTTACACAAACAGATCAACAATGGTGACATGGTGATTCTGCTGGATGAGAAAGGCAAGAAATATTCATCGGTTGAGTTTTCCAATTATTTAAACAAACAGATGATTGGCAGTGTTCAACATTTAATCTTTATTATTGGCGGCCCTTACGGATTTGATGAAAGTATTTACAAACGGGCAAATGGTTCAATTTCTCTTTCGGATATGACTTTTTCACACCAGATGATCAGGTTGTTTTTTGTGGAGCAGCTTTACCGCGGATTTAGTATTTTAAAGGGGGAGCCTTACCATCATGCCTGACAAAAATGAGGATGGTTAATGGCAAATAGCTGTTGCAGGTTTTGGGGGATATGGAAAAAGGAAATAAAAATCATCATTAAATAAAAAAGACGATGTTACTAGATAAATATAAACGGGAATACAGGTACAAGAGCAGACAGGGTGGCAGCAACAAATACTTGTGGATCAGCATTATCATTTCATTGATTATTGGCGGACTGATCTGGTATTTCGGATAAGCGCAAAAAAAACACCAGGCAAAAGCGCCTGGTGTCGTTACATTTCTGTTATTAAAGCTTAAACGCCTTTTTTACTGGTCATATTCGCTTTTTTGGCCGGAGCCGAAGTTTTGGTAGTTGCTTTTGCGCTGGCAGTTGCTTTCGCACCCGTAGCTTTCACTTTTTTATCGGCTGCTTTTTCTTCAGCTAATTTAACTTCAGCAGCTGTTCCTGATGTTTCAGGAGTTTCTTCTGTAAATAAAGGCAGATCTTTTAATAAATTATACCAGGTAATGATTTTTTTCATATCCGAAGCATAAACTTTTTCCTGATCGTGGCCTGGAGCAACCTCAAGAAAGAAAGGACGCAAATCGCTTTTAAGATCTGGCGTGTTTCCTTTGGCTGCAATTTTAGTAAAAATATCAGCCAATTTAATTTCTTCATCTTCACCATATACGGTAATATCTTCTAACGAAGCTAATTTTGTATTGGTGATGTTAGCTACAATTTTAGTTTTTTGCTCATCTAAGCTTTCCAAAATGTAACCTACTTTATTTTGCCCAACCAATTTAAATAAACCTGGTCTGCCAGATACGGCAACAATTCCTCTTAAATTCATATGATGTGTGTGTTTAGTGGTTAGCGGTTAGGGTTAAGCACAATAAATCGTCTACCGCCAAACGCGTAACGTATTTCTAATGTTTTAAAATTCAACATTGAGCAATTGGCATTCGCGCTTTAAACGCTTGCGGCCAAACGCCCTGCGCTCTTAATCTTCTAAAACTTCAATATTTACAATCTTATCGCCCTGGCGGATATCATCAACAAGATCTACATTTTCGATTACTTTACCAAAGCAAGTATGGTTACGGTCTAAATGAGCGGTATTTGCTCTGCTATGGCAGATAAAAAACTGTGAACCACCGGTGTTACGACCAGCATGTGCCATAGACAACACACCACGATCGTGATATTGATTTTCGCCATCCAGTTCGCAATCGATTTTATAGCCCGGACCGCCGGTACCTGCTAAATGTGCCTTAGCCGGATCTTTTGAATTTGGACATCCGCCCTGAACCATAAAGTTAGGAATTACACGGTGAAAAGTTACACCATCATAAAAGCCTTCTTTAGCTAATTTTTTAAAGTTTGCAACGGCTTTCGGCGCATCATTCTCGTAGAATTCTACGGTCATATTGCCTTTTTCTGTTTTTATTATTGCTTTACTCATATCAATATCTGTACTAATTTTACATTTTGTTTCCCATAAAAAATTTCATATTTTTTCAGTAGAGGGCAAAAATAACAAAATTGTATAACTTATAACATCATTAATTTTTCTATCCAGTTTAAATGCGGTATTTTAGTGTTTTAAGCTTACCGATTTGATAAAGAAATATTATATCCTGTTCATCTGCCTGCTTTGCTCGCTTGGGCTTAGGGCTTCTTCCCTATTGATTTATATGGATGAAGACCAGAAAAACCATCTTAAAGCATATGGTATTGCCTACTGGACCATCAGTAAACAATTGGAGGTTGACTGGCTCTTAAATTATCGGGGTGGAAGTTTTTTAATTAAGTATAATAAGACAGTTGAAGATGAGCTTAAAATCCGCGGTGTATCTTATGACGTAATGGCGGATGGAAAGGTTACCAGTCTTTTAAACGAAATCAGCGATCCTGCCGTAAATATGGAAATGGTTAAACTGGAAAAAACGCCTAAAATTGCCGTTTACTCTCCAAAAAGCAAACTGCCATGGGACGATGCCGTTACACTTGTTTTAACCTATGCAGAAATTCCTTATGACGTAATTTACGATGACGATATCCTTCAGGATAAATTAAGCAAATACGATTGGCTGCACCTGCACCATGAAGATTTTACAGGCCAGTACGGCCGTTTTTGGGCTAGCTTTAGGTATGCCACCTGGTACCAGGAAGATGTTAAAAACCAGGAGGCACTAGCCAAACGCATGGGCTATAAAAAAGTTTCGCAAATGAAATTAGCGGTTGCTAAACACATTAAAGAATACTGTGCTGGCGGGGGGTTCTTATTTGCCATGTGTTCTGGAACGGATAGTTTCGACATTGCCCTTGCCGCCGAAGGTGTAGATATTTGTGCCCAGATGTTTGACGGGGATCCTGCAGACCCAGATGCACAATCGAAACTTGATTTTAACAAAAGCCTCGCCTTTCAGAATTTCAGGCTGGATAACAATCCCATGAATTATGAGTTTTCGGATATCGACGTTACGCAAACCCGTACACTGAACCAGGCCAATGATTACTTTACCTTATTCGATTTTTCGGCCAAGTGGGATCTGGTGCCAACCATGCTTACCCAAGACCACGACAAGGTAATTAAAGGATTTATGGGGCAAACTACTGCCTTCAAAAAAAGCCTGGTAAAAACGAGTGTAACTGTTTTGGGCGAAAATAAAGGCGCGTCAGAGGTAAGGTATTTACACGGCGAAATTGGTAAAGGTCAATTCACGTTTTATGGCGGACACGATCCGGAAGATTATCAGCACGCCGTGGGCGATCCTCCAACAGACCTTAGCTTACACCCAAACTCGCCCGGCTACCGCCTGATCTTAAACAATGTACTTTTTCCAGCCGCAAAAAAGAAACCGCAAAAAACATAAATCCGTCTGATGGCATTATTCTCATGAGGTTTAAAATTAGTTCAGTCTATGTGCTATTCCAGTTATGTATACAGTAACCAGCGTAGTACACCAAATCTTAATTGGACGGGAAACTCACCTGGTATTTACAAAAACAATACTGATAACCAATAATTTAACCAACAAACTGTAACACACTTGATACTTTGGCACAGCTTTTGGTTAAGCACTGACAATTAACAAACAGGGTTATACCTGATTAACAAGATTTTTATAAAAGAAAAATATCATGAAAAAGTTATTATTTAGTGCTTCAATCGTTTTATTAGCGACAGGTGCTTTCGCTCAAAACACCATGACAGGTAGTGATGCGAGATTTGGAATAAAAGCCGGAGTAAACCTGGCAAGATTTCATTCAAGCGGAACTGACAACAGTGCCTCATTCAATGACAATGCAAAGGACAATGTTGGCTTTAATGTTACTGCATTTGCTGATTTTGGTGTAGGAAACAATTTCTTCATTCAACCTGGGGTATCATTACAAAATAAAGGTACTAAATTTGAGAGCACAACAACAGTTGCTGGGATTACCAATACAACCACAAGCAAAGTAAATTTGATGGCTATCGAAGTTCCTGTAAATGCTGTATTTAGAATTCCTACAGGTGATGCAGGTGCTGTACAAATTTCAGCAGGTCCTTATGTAGGCTTTAATATATCAGGAAAAAACAAATTCGAGACAGTTACAACCGGTGGCAATGCTACAGGAACAACATCTGATGAAAATGATTTAAAATTTGGTTCAACTAAAGATAAAGACTATTCATCAACAGAGTTTGGTGCTAACTTCGGCTTGGCATACCGTACCACCTCTGGATTTTTAATTGGTGCTAATTATGGTTTAGGTTTATCAAATCTTGTACCTAAAGATGCTAGATCTGGAGACGGTAAATTAACTAACCGTGTGTTAGGCTTCACCGTAGGTTATTCATTCTAGTCTAAGAAGACACAAGTAAAAAACAAAAACCTTCCCGGTGAAATACCGGGAAGGTTTTTTTATGCTGTTGATTTTACTACCCAGCCTAATCATAAAAATTCCAGCTTACCCCAAATTTTAGCAAGGCATCCTGCATAGGATACCTGTTTACAGTATAATAACCTGGCTGGAATAACCCTTGATTTACAAAATCATATTTAAGAAAAATATTAGCCCGTTTTAAATTTGCTTTAAAAAAGACATCAACTATTGGTCTTGATTGTAGCTGTGTTGGATTGCGCTCATCAATATAAAACTGCGCCGTAGCTGGAGAATATAAGTAATTGGCATACTCAGAATTGTACCTTACGTCAATTCCAACATTAGCTTTCAATACTTTAAAAAATGTATTATCAAAATAAATGCTGTTATAAGTGTAAAAATCTGGTGTTCGTAATATCGCATTTTTATCGGTTTTTTGGTAAGCGATATAGTTTTCCATCACAAATTTACCAAACCTGGTTTTCTTGGAAACATCCAACCGAATTAAGCTAATATCCGCGGCAGCCTGTTTTGGTAAAATAGCAGTTGTATTATTGGTCAAATCTGCAGTAAAATAAACATAATTGCTGGTTAAATAATACTTGGCTCCGGCTGTAAAACCATACTTATCATTAATATAGTTAAAAGATAAATTGGCAATTTTAGTATTTTTAAAATCGGTGTTATCCCACCGGTAATGATTGCCATGGTAATAATTAAAAATTGCTGCCGGGGTTTGGTTCTGTGCATAGGCACCCAGTTCAATCCGGCCTATGGTTTTACCTAAAAGAATTTTACTTTTTGCCTCATATAAATAATCTCCTGCATTTTCACCCTGCAAAATTTGTTGTACATCTAAATTGAAATCGATGTTATTAGAAAAGCGATAGCCTGCTGCGCCTAAAATGGTAATGTTCTGATAAGTAAAATTACTATGTTCGTAACTGGTTCCATCTTGTTTTAAACCCAGGTATTCATGTTTGTAGTAAACATGCCTCACGCCCGCATCAAGCTTTAACTCATTTTTAATAACCGAACTATTTTTTGGTCTTAAAAAGAAACTGTAAATAAATTCATTTTTGATATGTTTTACATGAGTAGAATCGTCGGTGTATGTTGTACTCGCGATTCCGGGAGGCAACACATTGTTCACATCAGTTCCATTTTTGTAAAAGTCATAACTGTCGTTATTATACTCAAACGTATACGAAACCTTATTGGTGGGCAAAACCGCATTATTAACATTTGTAGAGGTATCTATTCTACCTACATAATAGGTTTGCTTTAAAAAAATGGTATTTTTTCTGTACAAATTTCTGGCGTCTGACAAATTAATAGGCTCTGCGTCTCTCGAAATTTTACCATAATTGGGATCGAATAATTCTTTTGTTACTGTAGAGCCATTCTCATAGGCACGCATGGTATTAAAGATGGCCGATGCCCACATATTATACCGTTTACCAGGCGATTGGTACCATGAAAATACCGCAACATTTAAGTTATCGCCACGCTGTCTGGAATAAAAGCCTTTAGAATCACCCCGGTTGAAATTGACTCCAACGTTCCAGTTTTTTTTGATGTTCTGGGTATGTATCGCTCTAAAAAGCTGTTCTTTTTGACCTGCACTCACAAAATACAGACTGGTAAAAGGCGTTCTGGCCTGATAGAAGATAATATCATCGGGCGTTAAAGCATAATAATCGAGAGAATGGAAGCCCACATCAAAGCCAATCCGCTTAGTGGGCTCGTACAGTAAGGGTCTGGCAGAAAGCCCCATGTTACCATTGCTGATGGTTGGGTGGGTAGGCTGCAAAAGCGGACTATAATTCTGAATGTTAACGGTTGATGTATCCAGCGGTAACAGCACAATACTATCTTTTGTTAACGATAGCTTGGTAAAACGAATATATTTGGCTGTAAAGACCACGGAATCTTTAGCCCCATCTAGCTTTTTCCTAACCGAATCGAGTTCTTTATTGGTACCAACACTTGTTTTTAAATCTTGTGCAAAGGCTTTGTTCATGCCTAATAACAGCACGAGAAAAAAACAGATTTTAACGGCTTTATGCATCTTAAAGTTCAGAAATTAAGCGGGTTAAAATCTCAGTCATCTTAGGTTCGGCTTTAGCTGCCGCAGCTAAAATTTCATCTAAATCAAAGGGCTGCAGATCCTCAGGAAAACCTTCGTCTGTTAATACCGAGATGGCAAAAACCGGCAGACCTGCATGGTTAGCCACAATAACTTCAGGCACGGTACTCATACCCACTGCATCAGCGCCAATTAAGCGCAGGTATTTATATTCGGCTTTGGTTTCCAGATTAGGGCCGGAAACCGCAACGTATACGCCCTTATGGCACTTAATATCAACACTTTTAGCTATTGCTAATGCTTTGGCTATAATATCGCGTTTATAGGGCTGGCTCATATCCGGGAAACGCGGGCCTAATTCACTTTCGATTAAACCACGCAACGGGTTATCTGGCTGCAAATTGATATGATCTTCAATAATCATCAGATCGCCTTTTTTAAATTCCGGATTTAAAGAGCCCGCAGCATTAGAAACAATTAGGTTTTCGATACCCAAACCTTTCATTACCCTAACCGGAAAGGTAATTTGCTGCATGCTATACCCTTCGTAATAATGTAAGCGGCCTTGCATGGCTATAATTTTTTTACCGTTTAATGTCCCGAAAATCAGTTTCCCGCTGTGGAATTCCAAAGTGGAAATCGGAAAATTGGGAATATTAGAATACATCAGTTGATGTTCAATTTCAATCTCTTTTACCAGACCACCTAAGCCGGTACCTAAAATAATACCAATCTCCGGCTTAAAATTTTCTGTTTTACGTTTTATATATTCAACGGTTTCTTCTATTGCTCTTAACATAATTTAAAATGAGTTCGTCAAAGGTAATCTTATCTTCTTCAAATAAATCAACCTCAATGGGTAAATAATATATAGGTAAATCTACCAGTAAATCTTTAAATCCCGTAGCTCTTAAACGTTTACTATCCTTTTCTGTTGTGATGATGATTTTATCTTTTTTGGTGCTGGCCATAAAAGCTGATCTAAATTTCTTAAGATCGTCAGTTTTAAATGCATAATGATCAGGAAATTCTTCGTGTTTAATGTTTCCGGCATATTTTTCAAGCTCTTCTATCAACGGAGCTGGATTTGCGATTCCGGTGAGCAGGAAAATTTCGAAATCTTTAATCGACGCTAGTGTTTGGCATTCTTTATTGTATAAATGGATGAGATCACCATATTTTAAGTAAGCGTGTAATACAGGCTGATCTGCATTTGGCTGTAACTCGTTTACCGATGCCTGTTGGGCAACATGCAATAAAGGCACGGGCGATTTGGTAACCAAAAGCACATCTGCTCTTTTGCGCGAAGAGAAAACATCCCTTAAATTACCTGCAGGCAGTAAAAACTGTAAGGTGCCCAGTTTCCTGAATTCGAAAAGCAAAATGTTAAATCCGGCTTTAATGGCGCGGTGCTGAAACGCGTCGTCCAGGATAATTACATCATGGTTATTTTGCAACTGCTTTACCCCTGCCACACGGTCTTCGCAAACGGCAACGGTAACCTGCTTAAATTTCTGGTAATACTGTAAAGGTTCATCTCCAATCGTTTCGGCAGTAGCAGTATCATCTGCGAGGATAAACCCTTTGGTTTTGCGTCCATAACCCCTGCTTAAAATAGCTACATGATAATCGGCCAGCAACCTCACTAAATATTCTGTTGTCGGCGTTTTGCCCGAGCCGCCAACGGCTAAATTGCCTACACAGATAACCGGCAGATCGAACGATGTACTCCGCATCACGCCCCAATCGTAAAGCTTTTTCCGGATGGTGATGGCCATGGCATAAACCAATGAAAAAGGGAGCAATAAAAGGCGTAGATAGTTAAGTAACATATATGTGGTTCCAAAAATACTGATTATTTAAAAAAGAAA
>Ga0182008_10000587_pt1 | contig 26847 bp, 25 predicted proteins | sample Sormic07211129_1_FD_120482 | JGI IMG/M metagenome (GOLD analysis project Ga0182008, IMG submission 120482) | Rhizosphere microbial communities from Sorghum bicolor, Mead, Nebraska, USA - 072115-129_1 metaG | ecosystem: Host-associated > Plants > Roots > Rhizosphere | place: USA: Nebraska...
CAGCCCAGCGGGGTGTACCTCACCGGGCTCTGGCTGACCTGCCTGATCAGTGTGCTGGCGATGCTGCTGGGCTGTGTGCTTGGCCTGGCGGCGGCGCTGCTGCGCCTGTCGAAAAACCCGCTGCTGCACCTGCCGGTGCGCTTTTACGTGTGGCTGATGCGCGGCACGCCGTTGCTGGTGCAGATCGTGTTTCTCTACACCGCGCTGGCGGCCGGCGGGATTTTCCGTTTTGAGGACATCGAGCTGTTCGGCCTGGTAGTGCCCGGCAATATCCAGGCGGCGATCATTGCCCTGGGCCTGAACGAAGGCGCGTATATGGCCGAGATCATTCGCGCCGGCATCGGCGCGGTCGACAAAGGTCAGTACGAAGCCGGACGTTCCCTGGGCATGGGTTTCGCCAAGTTGATGCGGCGCATCGTGCTGCCCCAGGCGTTTCGCGTGATCGTGCCGCCGCTGGGCAACGAGTTCAACGTGATGCTCAAGAACACCACCCTGGTCAGCGTGATCGGTGTGCAGGAACTGCTGCTCAGCACCCAGATGATCACCTCGGCGACCTTTCGCGTATTTGAGCTGTACCTGGTGGTCGCGTTGTACTTCCTGACGCTGACCACGCTGTGGGGCTTTTTTCAGCGCTGGCTTGAAGTCCGCTTCAGCCAGTCCGACCGGCCATCGGCGCCCCCGCCGGCCGCCAGCCGCATGTTCGGTCGCAGCACCCTGAAACTGCTGAGGGGACGTTAACCATGGCGCATCAAAGTGAAGAGCTGATCATCGAAGCGCTGGACATCCACAAATCGTTCGGCGCGTTGCAGATCCTCAAGGGCATCTCCCTGCAAGTGCGGCGCGGCGAAGTGGTGGTGCTGATCGGCGCCTCCGGTTCCGGCAAGACCACCTTTATCCGCTGCATTAATCTGCTGGAGGACATCCAGGGCGGGCGCATCCGCGTCAACGGCCGCGCCATGGGTTACCGCGAGCGCAGCGACGGCAGCCTGGTGCGCGATTCGGAGCGCAACATCGCCCGCCAGCGTCGTGACATCGGCATGGTATTCCAGCGCTTCAACCTGTTCCCCCATATGACCGCGCTGGAAAACATCATCGAGGCGCCGATCCAGGTGCTGGGTACCCCGCGTGCCGAGGCGTTGGAACAGGCGCGCGGTTTGCTCGCGCGCGTCGGCCTGGCGGACAAGGCCAACCATTACCCGTCGATGCTCTCCGGCGGCCAGCAGCAACGGGTGGCGATCGCCCGTGCGCTGGCGATGAAACCCCAGGCGATGCTGTTCGACGAACCCACCAGCGCCCTCGACCCGGAAACCGTCGGCGAAGTGCTGCAGGTGATGAAAGAACTGGCCGAGGAGGGCATGACCATGGTGGTGGTCACCCACGAAATGGGCTTTGCCCGTGAAGTGGCCGACCGCGTGGTGGTGCTCGACCAGGGCGAGCTCATCGAGCAAGGGCCGCCGGAACAGATCTTCAGTCATCCCAGCCACCCGCGTACCCGAGCCTTTCTCAGTCGCGTGCTCTGAGCGCACGCCAACCCCTCTTATTCAAGAGCTTTTGCCATGTTGAACTTCTCTGCCCACGAATATCCCTATGCGTCGCAACGCCAAAGCGTGTTCGCCCGGCGCGGCATGGTCGCCGCGTCCCAGCCCCTGGCCGCCCAGGCCGGTATCGAGGTCATGCAACAGGGCGGCAATGCCATTGATGCGGCCATCGCCACGGCGGCGGCGCTTACCGTGGTGGAACCCACCGGCTGCGGCCTGGGCGGCGATGCGTTTGCGCTGGTCTGGTGCAAGGGCCAGCTGCACGGCCTGAATGGCAACGGCCACGCGCCGGCCGCGTTGAGCATCGAGGCGGTCAAGGGCGCAGGCCACGAGCGTATGCCGCTGTACGGTTGGACGCCGGTAACAGTGCCCGGCTGCCCCTCGGCCTGGGCGCAGCTGTCGCAACGCTTCGGCAAGCTGCCCTTCGACGCGCTGCTGCAACCGGCCATCCGGCTGGCACGGGACGGTTTCCCGCTGTCGCCGGTGGTCGCCCATCAATGGCAACTGGCTGTGAACGAATTCAGCCCCCATCGCGACCCGGTGCTCGATGCCTGGTTCGACACCTTCCTCATCGATGGGCGCGCGCCCAAGGCCGGGGAGATGTTCCGCAATCCGGCCCAGGCCCGCACGCTGGAGGAACTGGCCGCTACGCGCTGTGAAAGTCTGTATCGCGGCGCACTCGCCGAGCGCCTGGACGTGCATTCCCGTGCCACTGGCGGTTACCTGCGCGCCAGTGATCTGGAGGATTATCGTGCACAGTGGGTGGCCCCCATCCACATCAACTATCGCGGCGTCGACGTCTGGGAAATTCCACCCAGCGGCCAGGGCCTGGTCGCCCTGATGGCGCTGAAAATCCTTTAAGGCTTCCACTTCGATCACCGCGACAGCGCACAGACCTGGCATCGCCAGCTTGAAGCCATGAAGCTGGCCTACAGCGACGGCCTGCACTACATCACCGATCCACTGCACATGCGTATGGCGGTGGACGACCTGCTCAGCGACAGCTACAGCACCCGGCGTCGCGGGCAGATCGGCGAACAGGCGCAACCGCCCAAACCCGGCGACCCGCACGCCAGCGGCACCGTGTACCTGGCGACCGCCGACGCCGAAGGCAATATGGTCTCGTTTATCCAGAGCAACTACCACGGCTTCGGCTCGGGCGTTGTGCTGCCCGACAGCGGTATCGCCCTGCAGAACCGTGGCCAGGAATTCAGCCTCGACCCGGCCCACGCGAACTGCCTGGCCCCAGGCAAGAAAACCTTTCACACCATCATCCCTGGGTTTCTCACTCAAAACGGTCACGCCCTCGGGCCGTTCGGCGTGATGGGTGGCTACATGCAGCCCCAGGGCCACGTGCAAATGGTGATGAACCTGGTGGACTTCGGCCTCAACCCCCAGGCGGCCCTGGACGCGCCGCGCTGGCAATGGCTGGGCGACCTGAAGGTCGGCATCGAACACGGGGCCTCCCGCGAGTTGGCCAACGCCCTGTCGCGGCGCGGCCACCAGGTGCAGATCGCCAGTGACCTCACTGACTATGGGCGCGGCCAGATCATCCTGCGCGACCCTGTCAGTGGCGTACTCTGCGGCGGTACCGAACCGAGGGCGGATGCGCATATCGCGGTGTGGTGAGCCGAGCAGGGGCGGCACTGTCGCTGCCCCTGTTGTTTTGGAAAAAGTTGGTCGAAGCTGTCCCTTTTTTTCACCTCGCCTGTCATTCCAGGCAAGTGAACAAAATCGAGAGCTTCTCCAATGCCCGTTTTCCGACCCCTGCGCTTGCGCCCTTTGCTGAAACTGAGCCTGCTGGTGAGCCTGAGTACCAGCCCGTTGTTCGTCCCCGTCAGCTATGCCGAAGACAGCGCCGCGCGCCGCAGCTATCAGGTGCCGGCCGGCAGCCTGAGCGCGGCATTGACCCGGTTTGCAGGGCTGGCGGGCGTTAACCTGTCGGTGGACCCGGCGCTCGTCAGCGGGCGCAGCAGCGCCGGCCTGTCCGGCGAGTATGGCGTGGAGGAGGGCTTCGCGCGCCTGCTGCAAGGCTCCGGGCTGCAACTGCAACCCATGGGCGAGCAGGCCTACATGCTGGTGCCCCAGCCGGACGGCAGCAGCCTGGAACTGGCGCCCACCTCGATTCTCGGCACCACCGGCCTGTACGACGGCGACAGCTATGCCGGCGGCCAGGTGGCGCGCCGTGGCTCCCAGGGGCTGCTGGGCACGCGGGACTTCATGGAGACCCCGTTCAGCATCACCACCTACACCCAGGAAGCGGTGAAAAACCAGCAGGCGCGCACCCTCGGCGACCTGATCGCCAGCGACCCCTCGGTGCGCGCCACCAACCCGGCCGGTGGACGCTACGAGCAATTCACCATCCGGGGGTTCAGCCTGTTCAACAGCGATGTGGCCTACAACGGCCTGTACGGCGTGCTGCCCACCTATAGCATCGACATGGAAATGGCCGACCGCGTCGATATCCTCAAAGGCCCGAGCCAGTTGATCAACGGCATCTCGCCGCGAGGCAGCGTCGGCGGTGGCATCAACGTGGTGCCCAAGCGTGCCACCGACAAGGACATCACCTCGCTCACCGGCACCTGGGCTTCCGACAGCCAGGCCGGCGGCGCGGTGGATGTGGGCCGGCGCTTCGGCGAGGACAATCAGTTCGGCCTGCGTTTCAACGGCGTGAAACAGTCCGGCGATACCGAATGGGACCACCAGAGCGTCGACCGCGAGATGGCGGTACTGGGCCTGGATTTTCGCGGCGAGCGCCTGCGCCTTTCCACCGATATCGGCCACACCGAGCGCGACACCGATGCGCCCCAGGAGCGCGTGCAAGTCGCCGCCGCCGCCCCGGTGCCCCGCGCCAGCGATGTACGCCGCAACTATGCGCAATCCTGGAGCAAGGCACGCACCAACGACACGTTCGGCACGGTCAACGGCGAGTTCGACCTCAGCGATAACGTGATGCTCTACGGGGGTGTCGGCGCGCGCAAAAGCAATCACGATTTCCTGCGCCATGCGGTATCCGTCAGCAATGCGGCTGGCGCGTTCAGTGTGCAGCCGCGCGACTTCACCCGCGATGAAAACGTACGCACCGCCACAGCGGGCGTGCGCAACTGGTTCCACACCGGGCCGGTGACCCATGAGGTCAACCTGGCGGCCAGCTATTTCTATATGGACTTCACCAACGGCGGCGCGCGCTATGCGGCCGCGCCGAGCAACCTGTACGACCCGGTGCAAACGCCGACGCCGTCAACGCCTACGCGCCAGGACGCCAAGGTCTACACCGAGAACACGTTCAGCGGCCTGGCGTTGTCCGACACCCTGGGCTTTTTCGACGATCGCCTGCTGCTCACCCTGGGTGCGCGCTGGCAGCGGGTGAAGGTCGACGACTGGAGCGACGGCGTCAAAGGCGACACCGCTTACGACGAAGAAAAAATCTCGCCTTCGGGCGGCCTGCTGTTCAAGGCCACCGACAAACTGTCGCTGTACGCCAACTACATGGAAGGCCTGAGCCAGGGCAAGATCGCGCCGTCCACCTCGGTCAACGAAGACCAGATCTTCGCGCCGTTCATCAGCCGCCAGGTGGAAGTGGGCGCCAAGTACGACGCCGGTGCCTTCGCGGTGACCGCCGCCGTGTTTCGCATCAAGCAGCCGGCCTACGAGACCAACGCCACCACCCGCGTATTCGGCCCCAACGGCAAGCGCCAGAACGACGGTGTGGAGCTGAGTGTGTTCGGCGAACCGCTCAAGGGCGTGCGCCTGCTGGGCGGCGTGATGTACATCGACAGCGAACTGAAAAACACCACCAACGGCACTTTCGACGGCAACCGTGCGCCGGCCACGCCCAAGTACAACGTCAACCTCGGTGCCGAGTGGGATGTGCCAACCCTCGAAGGCCTGACCCTGACCAGCCGCGGCATCCATTCCAGCTCGCAATACCTGGACCAGTCCAACGTCAAGGAAATCGACGCCTGGAACCGCATCGATGTCGGCGCGCGCTACGCATTCAAGGTGGATGACAAACACATCACCCTGCGCGCCAACGTGGAGAACGTCGCCGACAAACGCTACTGGAGCTCCGCGGGCGCCTCGGACGACAGCGAACCGGGGCTGACCCTCTCGACGCCGCGCACCTACCTGCTTTCCGCCACCGTCGATTTCTAAAGGCAGATCGGCATGGAAAAGCGGGCCTGCTCATCACAGCAAGCCCGTTCACCACAGCGTTATGTGTCAGCCTTTAAGCTTGTACAGCTACCCATTGCTGTCGAAGGCAAGTCGAATCGTCGCACCGGCTTCGTGCGCAATGCGCCAGCGCCTTTTCGAATTGCGGCCCAGGGGCAATTTGGATAGGGTGCATGCCTGCCCCTCAGGATACCCCCATGACCGAGCCCGCCCCCAAGACCCGTCGCGCACCCAAAGGTGAAAAACGCCGCGAAGCGCTGCTGGATGCGGCCTTGCAGGTGTTTTCCCTGGAAGGCTACAGCGGTGCGTCCGTGGCTCGGGTGGCAGCGATTGCGGGGCTGTCCGTGGCGGGTCTGCTGCACCACTTTCCCAGCAAGATTTCGCTGCTGATGGGCGTGTTGCAACGCCGCGATGAGGTCAACCAGCGCATTGCCGATCAAGTGCGCGCGGAAAAATCCCTGAGCGGTCTGCTCGGCAGCCTGCGGGCGATCAATCGTTCGAATGCTACGGCGCCGGGCGTGGTGCGCGCCTTTACGATCTTGAATGCCGAAAGCCTGCTCGATACGCAGCCTGCCTGGTCGTGGTTCCAGGAACGGTATGCGGGGATTCACGCACGGTTGCAAAACCAGTTCGCCGAGCTGGTGGCAGCGGGGGAGGTGCGCAGCGATGTAGACATCCCTGGGCTGGTGGAAGAAATCCTGGCCATGATGGATGGCCTGCAAATCCAATGGCTGCGGTTTCCCGCGCGCGTGGACCTGGTGGCGCGCTTCGATACCTACCTGGCGCGGGTCGAAGCGGCCATCAGAACCTGAACCGAGCGCGGGTCAAATGTGGGAGGGCGCAGGCCCACCCACACCCGGCCGCACTGGATCAGTTGCCCGCAGCGCTGCCCTGGCTGCTGTCATCACTCATGTCGTAGCCATCACCGTCGCTGGTGCCGCTGTCACCCTGGTTTTGATGCAGCACGCCGCCGGTCTTGACCGTCGATTCACGCAACGTCGAGTTCAGCGCCGAACGCGGCAGCGGGTTGCTGGTGCCGGTCGACAGTTCCTGGCGGAACGGGTTGACCAGCTTGGCGTTCAGGCGAATGTCCTGGGACGATGCGCCCACCGACAGGGTGAAGCTGTCGGCATCCACCACCCAGTGCTTGCTCGCCACGTCGTAGTAGGCCAGCGAGCGGTCATTGAGCTCGATGGTGACGCGCTTGCTCTCGCCCGGCTTGAGGAACACTTTTTTGTAGCCTTTGAGTTCCTTCAGCGCGCGTTCGACTTTCGGGTTGTTCTGGCCTACATACAACTGCGCGACTTCGGCACCGCCGACCTTGCCGGTGTTGGCCAGGTCGAACGAGACTTTGATCGGCGCACCGGCCACCGCCACCCCAGGCGTGACGCTGATATTGCTGTAGCCGAAGGTGGTGTACGACAAGCCATAGCCGAACGGATAGAGCGGCTTGATGCCTTTTTTCTCATAGCCGCGATAGCCCAGGAACAGGTCGTCCTTGTAGCTCATCCGGTCCAGTTTCTCCTGGTTGTCGAATGTGGGGAAGGTCGCGTAGATCGGGTTGTCTTCGATGTTACGCTCAATGCTGATCGGCAACTTGGCCGACGGGTTGACCTTGCCCAGCAGGATCTCCGCCAGCGCCTGGCCGCCGTTCTGCCCAGGGTAGAACGCATGCAGCGCAGCCGGCACCTGGTCGACCCAGTCACTCATCTTCAAGCCGGTGCCGCCGTGCAGGGTGACGACAGTGTTCGGGTTGACCTTGGCGATGTTTTGAATCAGCAGGTTCTGGTATTCGGGCAGATCGAAACTATGGTCGAACCCTTCGCCTTCGTACTCGTTGCTGTTACCGGCGGCCACCAATACCGCGTAGTAGTTGGCCAGCTCCTGTGGCGCAACCAGCGAGGCCCAGCTCATCTGCACGCCGACCAGGCCGCCCATGGTCGAGAGGTAGCCGTTGCGGCGCGAATATTCCAGCTTGATATCGACCGGCTTGCCGGCTTCCAGCTTGAGTTTGGCAAACACCGGAATGGTCGGCGGAATGCTGTTGTTAGGCAGCGGTTTACCGTCGCCATTGTCGAGGATTTTCTGACCGTTGACGTACAGGCGCACCGCGCCGTCGGCGCGCACCTTGAACACCTGCTCGCCGCTGACGGTCGGGGTGATCTGCCCGCTGTAGCGAATCGACGTCGCGGCGGTGTCGCCATTGACCGGCAGGCTGTCGGTGGACCAGTCCAGGTCGACGTGCTGGTCGGTGCGGCTGGCGGCCGGCTCGCCGGACCAGTTGGTGTTGCTGAAGAACTCGGTCTTCAGACCTTTGACCGGCTTGCCGTCGCTGTCGACATGGGTCCAGGTCGAGGTGGTCGGGTCCAGGGACAGCCCATCGATGAACTCCACCTTGGCGCCCGGTGCCAGTTGCTGCAGGCCGCTCAGCTCGCTGATGTAGTTGGCGGCCATCACGTTGGCGCTGCCGAAACCAGTGGGTGGCGCGTACTTGGCGAGGCTGCCGACCACAGCAATGCGCTTGACCTTCTTCGCATCCAGCGGCAGCAGGTTGTTCTGGTTCTTCAGCAGCACAATGCCTTCGCGCGCGGCATTGAGCGCCACGCGGTTGCTGGTGGCGCTGTTCATGTTATGGCTGGTCAACGGCGCCTTGCTGTCGAATTTGTACAGGTAGATCTGCTTGAGGATGCGCCGCACTTTGTCGTCGATGGTCGCGCTGCTCAGCTCGCCGCTGTCCAGATACGGCTTGAGCACCGTGCTGTTCATCTGGTAACCCATCATGTCCAGGTCAGTGCCGGCCTGGGCCGCGGGCAGGCCGTTGACCACCGCGTTGTAGTCGCTCTGCACGAAGCCCGGATAGCCCCATTCGGTTTTCAGGATGTCACGCATCAGGTGTTTGTTCTGGCAGGCAAACTCACCGTTCACCTTCTGGAACGCGCACATCATCATCGCGACTTTGCTGTTCTTGGAGGCGGACTCGAACGGCGGCAATGTCATCTCGCGCAGTACGCGCTCGCTGATGATTTCGTCGAGGTGGAAGCGGTTGCTTTCCTGGTCGTTGGCCGCGAAATGCTTGGCGTTGGCCCACACGCCGCGGGACTGGATGCCGTTGATCACAGCGGGGCCCAGGCTGGCGCCGAGGAACGGGTCTTCACCGGATAGATACTCGAACGCACGGCCGCTGTAGGGCATGCGGTACAGGTTCACGCCGGGGCCGGTGACGAACTGATAGCCGCCACTGGCGGTGTCATACCCCAGCGCGCGGCCCAGGTCGATGGCGCGGCGCGGGTTCCAGCTTGCGGCCAGGTTAGGCCCGGACGGGTACACCACGCCCTGGGCGTTGCCTTCGCTGGTGTAGCGCACGCCTACGCCGCCGTCGGCGCCGTGGATCTGCGGGATGCCGTATTGGCTCAGCGGTTTGACGTCCCAGCCACCGATGCCGCCGATGTAGGCGAGCTTTTCTTCCATGGTCATCTTCGCCAGGGTTTTATCCGCGGCTTTTTCGGCGCGGCTCATCCGTCCTTCGTCCAGCGCCGGGCTGGTGGCGGCATGCACTTGGGACACCGCCAGTGCCAGCAGGGCTAACGCCGACTGCGCACCGATCATTTTGCGTTTACTCATGGCTCTCTCCGACAACGGTCATTCAACATGGCGCGACGAGACCTGTGTCATTCAGGGCACGCTCGTCACTTTTTTCTGGGCAATAGTTGCCCTTGATCGCAATTTTTAACCGATGGCTAATTGCAACTACTTGGCGAAATTCGCGGGTTTATTAGTTAATTAAAAGTGTGAGTTATTGTTGTGAGTAGTGTCTAAGCGATATCACGCGATGGCATTTTGAACCGCAAAAACCGCACAATTAAGGCAATTCTTGCGGTTATAAGTCAAACAAAAGCTAATTTTTGCGTGAAATTAGAAATAATTCCTTACGTTTCGGAACTAAGACTAAACCTACAAGTCGATTGGTTTAAGAAAATTCATTGCGTCATGGCGAACTAGTGGCTTTGTCCGGTAGTTCTAATGTGCCATGTTTTATACAAGCTGTTTTACCCACTGCTTTGGTGTAGGGTCTTGAACGCGTTCAAGGCGCCACTGGAGCGGCCTGCTGTTTTTATCTGGAGAATGTTTATGAAAGTTTCCCTGTTAGGTGCCGGTTTTGTGCTGGGCGTCGCGCTGAGTGGCGCGGCCATGGCGGCTGAGTCCACCGACGCCGACGCCAAGTCCGGCGCTGCCGATTCCACCGTGTTGACCCAGGCCCACGACGCCAAGGCCGCGAAAAAGCAGAAGGCCGAAACCACCAAGGGCGGGCGACCGCTGAACAGCAGCCAAACCGCGCCCAAAGCCTCGAACTGACGGGCAAACGCGCTCCCCTTCAGGAGTGGGCGAGCCCACTCCTGACACGGTTTCTCCATAGCCCTTAGAACATAGCCCCTCAGACAGTCACCCATGCCCAGCCCTTCGACGCCCATCGATGCCTGCCAATTGCCCATCCCGCACACCGAACAGGTTTGCGCGTGGCTGATGCATCACGCCGGGTTGAAGACCGTCGATCTGGAGCGCGCCCGTCGCCTGGCTCAGGAGTCCGCCGACGACGAACTGCTCGGCCTGCTGACCCGCCTGGGGCTGGTCTCCGAGGTTGAACTGGCCCGCGCCTGGGCGGATCTGCTCGGCGCGCCACTGCTGTCGGCCGAGGCCGCGCCGGCGTTGCTCGATCCGTTGCCGGTATTGACCGAACGCTTCATGCGTCATTACCAGATAGTGCCGGTCGGCTGGAGCCACGGCGGGTTGACGGTGCTGTCGGCCAACCCGGCCCAGCGGTATGCGTTCCAGGCCCTGGCGTACGCCTGCGACGTGCCGGTGTGGCTGGCGGTGGGGCCACGTACCGAAGTCGATACTCTGATCGAGCGCTATTACGGCCAGGGCCGCTCAGCCATGGGCACCCTGATCGAAAACCTCGACGAACAGGGCGGCGCGCTGGAAGACATCGAGCACCTCAAGGACATGGCCTCCGAAGCGCCGGTGATTCGCCTGGTCAACCTGATCCTGCAGCGCGCCGTCGAGCAGCGTGCCTCGGACATTCATATCGAACCGTTCGAAAACCAGCTCAAGGTGCGCTACCGCATCGACGGCGTGCTGCACGACGCCGAAGCACCGCCGTCCAGTTCCTCGGCGGCGGTGATTTCGCGGGTCAAGATCATGGCGCGCCTGGACATCGCCGAGCGCCGCCTGCCCCAGGACGGGCGGATCATGCTGCGCATCCAAGGCAAGGAACTGGACCTGCGGGTGTCCACGGTGCCCACCAGTTTTGGCGAGTCGGTGGTGATGCGCCTGCTCGACCGGCAGACCGTGCGCTTCGATTTCCAGAGCCTGGGCTTTGACGGTGCGCGCCTGCAGACTTTTCTCGAGGTGCTGGAACGGCCCCACGGCATTCTGCTGGTCACCGGCCCGACCGGCTCGGGCAAGACCACCACGCTGTACACCGCGCTGTCGCGGCTCAACACCGCCGAGCGCAAGATCATCACTGTGGAAGACCCGGTGGAATACCAGCTCGAAGGCATCAACCAGATCCAGGTCAAGCCCGCCATCGGCTTGGATTTTGCCGGGGCGCTGCGCTCCATCGTGCGTCAGGACCCGGACGTGATCATGATCGGCGAGATCCGCGACCTGGAGACCTGCCGCATCGCCATCCAATCCTCACTGACCGGGCACCTGGTGCTGTCGACCCTGCACACCAACAGCGCGGCGGCGAGTATCACGCGCCTGTTGGACATGGGCGTGGAGAGCTACCTGATCGCCTCGACGGTCAACGGCATTCTGGCTCAGCGCCTGGTGCGCCGGCTTGACCCGGCCACGCGGGTGGCCTTTGAAGCGCCGCCTGAACTGGTCGAAGAACATGGCCTGGACCGCCTGACGGACCAGCGTCCGATTGTGCTCTATCGCCCCGGCACCGGTGGTTATCGCGGCCGCAGCGCGATCACCGAATTGCTGGTGATGAATGACGAACTGCGCAGCCTGCTGATGCGCCAGGCCGACGCCGCCACCCTGGAGCAGGCCGCGCGTCGCAGCGGTCTGCGCACCCTGCATGAAGAAGGCTTGCGCCAGGCCCTGGCCGGCGTGACCTCGCTGGAAGAAGTGCTGCGTGTGACGCGTGGGGAGGGCACGTGAGCCTGTTCAAATACCGCGCCCTCGATGCTCAGGGTGCGCCGCAGAACGGCACCGTCGATGCGAAGGATCAACCCGCCGCCGTGGCCCTGTTGCAAAAGCGCGGCCTGCTGGTGTTGCAGGTCGACCCCGCCGGCCTGAGCGGCCTGCATAAAGCCCTGGGCCGTGGCCAGCTCAACGGCGCCGCCCTCGTCAGCTTTACCCAGCAACTGGCCACGTTGCTCGGCGCCGGCCAACCCCTGGAGCGCGCCCTCGGCATCCTGCTCAAACAACCCGGCCAACCGCAGACCCGCGCGCTGATCGAGCGCATCCGCGAACAGGTCAAGGCCGGCCAGCCGTTATCGAAAGCCCTGGAAGAGGAGGGTGGGCAGTTCTCGCCGCTGTACCTGAGCATGGTGCGCGCCGGTGAAGCGGGCGGCGCCCTGGAAAACACCCTGCGCCAGCTCAGCGATTACCTGGAACGCAGCCAGTTGCTGCGAGGCGAGGTGATCAACGCCCTGATCTATCCGGCGTTTCTGGTGGTCGGCGTGCTCGGTTCGCTGGCGCTGTTGCTGGCCTACGTGGTGCCGCAATTCGTGCCGATTTTCAAGGACCTGGGCGTGCCGATTCCGCTGATCACCGAAGTGATTCTGGGCCTTGGGCAATTTCTCGGCGCTTATGGATTGGCCGTGCTGGCCGGGCTGATCGTGACGGTCTGGGCCCTGGCCGCGCGCCTGCGAGACCCTTGGCGCCGTGAACAATTTGACCGCCGCGTGCTTGGCCTGCGCGTTATCGGCCCGTTGCTGCAACGGGTCGAAGCGGCGCGTCTGGCACGCACTCTGGGCACCTTGCTCAGCAATGGCGTGGCCCTGCTGCACGCGTTGGTGATTGCGCGACAGGTTTGCACCAACCGTGCCCTGCAGGCCCAGGTGGCCCAGGCCGCCGAGTCGGTCAAGGGTGGCGGCACCCTGGCCAGTGCGTTCGGCACCGAGCCGCTGCTGCCGGACCTGGCCCTGCAAATGATTGAAGTCGGCGAACAGGCCGGCGACCTGGACGGCATGTTGCTCAAGGTCGCCGACGTGTTCGACGTTGAAGCCAAGCGCGGCATCGACCGCTTGCTGGCCGCGCTGGTGCCGTCGCTGACCGTGGTCATGGCGGTGCTGGTGGCGGTGATCATGCTCGCGATCATGCTGCCGCTGATGAGCCTGACCAGCAATATATGAACCCACAAGGACCCACTCCCATGCGTCATACCCGATTCAAGCCCGCCCGCCGCCAGGGCGGTTTTACCTTGCTGGAAATGCTCGCGGTGATCGTGCTGCTGGGCATCGTCGCGACCATCGTGGTGCGCCAGGTCGGCGGCAACGTCGACAAGGGCAAGTACGGCGCGGGCAAGGCCCAACTGGCCAGCCTGAGCATGAAGATCGAAAGCTATGGCCTGGACGTCGGCTCGCCGCCCAAGACCTTGCAGCAATTGGTCGACAAGCCCGCCAACAGCACCGGCTGGGCCGGCCCGTATGCCAAACCGTCGGACCTCAAAGACCCGTTCGGCCACGCCTTCGGTTATCGCTTCCCCGGCGAACACGGCGCCTTCGACTTGATTTTCTACGGCCAGGACGGCCAGCCCGGCGGCGATGGCTACAGCGCCGACCTGGGCAACTGGGAATAACCCATGCCCACCCGCCAACGCGGCTTTACCCTGCTGGAAATGCTGGTGGTGATCGTGCTGATCAGCCTGGCGGCCGGCCTGGTAGGGTTTGGTCTGCAACAAGGCCTGCGCGCGGCGAAGGAACGCCAGGTAGTGGGGCAGATGGTTGAAGCACTGCGCAGCACACGGGCGCGGGCGATTGTCAGTGGCGCCACGCAACGTACATTGTTCGACCTGAAAACACTCCGTTTCCAGGCCCCGGATCGCCCGCCAGAACACTGGCCCGCCGACCTGCAAGTGACCCTCCACACCGCCGAGCAGGCCGGCTCCGCGATTGAGTTCTACCCCGACGGCAGCTCCACCGGTGGCCACCTGCTGCTGGCCCACGGCACGCGGCGTTGGCGCATCGACGTCGGCTGGCTGACCGGCAGCGTGCAATCCAAGGCGTTGCCATGAAAAACCAGGGCGGTTTCACCTTGCTGGAAATGCTCGCCGCGCTGCTGCTGATGGCCCTGTGCAGCACGGTGCTGCTGGTCGCCTTTGGCCAAAGCGCCCGTTCACTGCTGCAAGTGACCCACAGCGACCGCCTCAGCCACGCCGCCCTCAGCGTGATGGACCAGGAAGCCTCCGGGCCCCTCGCCAACGGTGTGCGCCAGGGCGAACTGGACGGCATCGCCTGGCAGTTGCGCATCGCCCAGCAACCCGGTCGCACCGGCCAGCCGCACCTGTTCCGCCTCGACCTGAGCGTTCGCGAAGGCTCGCGCAGCGCGCAATTCAGCACCCTGAAATTACGCGGGGCGAGCCTGTGAACACGCGACAACAGGGCTTTACCTTGCTGGAAATCCTCATCGTCATCAGCTTGCTGGGGGTGCTGCTGGTGCTGGTCGGCGGTGCGCTGCTGGGAGCGAATCGAGCGGTGCTCAAGGCGCAGCGGTATACGGTGAGCCTGGATGAAATGCGCGCGGCGCAGCAATTTTTGCGCAGCTCGATCAGCGAGGCGCTGCCCCTGGACGTCACCGAGGATGACAGCCAGACCGACGGTTTTTTCATCGGCAGCGCCCAGCGCATGCAATTTGTCGCGACCTTGCCCGGCGTGCTCGGCGGCGGCATCCAGCGGTTCACCTTGCAACTGACCGCGGGCGCGGCGCCGCGTGATTTGCAGGTCACGTTCGCGCGGTTTGAAACGCCGGCCCAGGTCAGCGTGCCGGCGTCACGCGGCGAGCCCCAGGTGCTGCTCAGCGATGTCGAGGACTTGCAATTGAGCTATCGCGGCCTGTCGCCCACGGGCCAGCCCACCGGCTGGATCAGTGCCTGGCCGTGGTCGCGGCGGCTGCCCCAGACGGTGCGTATTGCCGCGCAGGTCAACGGGCCGGTGCCGTGGGTAACCCAAGTGATTGCGCTGCGCCTGAACCTGTCCAGCGGAGCTCCGGAATGATCCGCCATCAGCGCGGTGTCGCGTTGCTGCTGGTGCTGTGGGTGCTGGCCTTGCTCAGCCTGCTGCTGGGCGGCCTGGCCGGCTGGGTGCAGTTGCAGACGCGTCAGGCGGCGTGGCATCGCCAGCACACCCAGGCGGTGCTGGCCGCCGAAGCGGGGATTGCCCTGGCGATGCAGGCGTTCGCCGACCCGCTGCAGCGCAAACAGTGGATCGCCGATGGGCGCGAAATCCCACTGGTGTTCGACGATGCGCAATTGCGCGTCAGCCTGCGCAGCGAGCGCGGCAAGTTGTATTTGAACAGCGCTGAGGTGGCCGATTTTGCCCGCCTGGCCCTGGCCTGCGGGGCCAGCCAGGCCCAGGCCAACCAGTTGGCGCGAGCCCTGGAGACCCGTCGCAACCAGGGCCTGGCGCCGTTTCGCGTGGTTGAAGAAGTACGTCAGTTGCCGGGCATGACCCAGGCGCTGTACAGCGCGCTGGCCCCCGAGATCAGCCTGTGGAGCGGCCTGGACCGGCCCGATGCGGCCTTCGCCAGCGCCCTGATGCGCCGTGCCTTGAACCTGCCGCCCCTGAGTGCGGTGGGCGCCGACCCCGGCGAGGTGCTGGTGATCGACAGCCACGCCGAACGGCCCGGCGGCTACCACGCCCGGTTGCAGGCCACCGTGTTATTGAGCCCCGCGCAAGGCAGCGCGCAACCTTATCGAGTACTCCGTTGGCAAGAATGAATGACTACCTCGCGGCGCGCGTGCGGCCGCTCACGGCGCCTATCGCCCAGCGCTGGCGTGGCAGCCTGTTGCAACAGGGCTGGCGGCTGTGGCTCAAGGAACTGCGCGGCTGCCTGCCGCGCTGGTTGTTGCTGCACGATATTGCGGACCGGCTCTACCACTGGCCGCTGACCGCCGCCGTACCGCCCGTGGTGGGCGAGGTGCGCCAGGTGCTGGTGCTGACTGCGCAAACGGTGCTGATACAAACCCTGCGGCTGCCGCCGGCCGCCGCGCGCAACCTGTCTACCGTGGTCGGCTACGAACTGGATCGCTTCACCCCGTTCGAGGCGGCGCAACTTTATTTCGTCGTTCGCCAGGAGCGGCGCACGCCAGCCTATGTAGAAGTAACGCTGATAGCCGTTCTGCGCGAGCGTCTGGACCAGATCCTCGCCGACTGCGCCGATCTGGGGCTGCGGCCCCATGCGGTGGATGTGCAGGACGCCACGGGCAACGCCCTTGGTGTAGACCTGTTGCCGCTGCCGCTGCGCCGCCGTCAGCGCCCGCCCGGAAAGGGCCTGCAACGCAGCCTGCCGTGGTTGTGCGGCGCCTTGATGATCGGTGCCATGCTGCTGTGGCTCGACGACCGCCAGCGGGTTTTGGAGGCCATGCAGCAGAGTGTGCGCGAGCAAAAAAACCAGGTGGCCGAGATTCAGGCGCTGCGCCAGCAACTGCTCAATACCCGGGGCGCCGCGCAGTACCTGATTCGCCGCAAAATGGCGCAACCGCCGCTGTCGGCGCTGCTCAATGAACTGACCGCGTGCCTGCCGCCCGACACCTGGCTCGATCAGTTGGAAGTCAACGACGGCGCCGAGGTGTCCTTCTCCGGGCAAAGCGCCAAGGCCAGCGCGTTGATCACCCGAATCAAAGGTTGCCGCAGCCTGGAAAACGCCCAGTTCGAAGGGGTGATTCAACCCGATGCGCAAACCGGCAAGGATCAGTTTTCCTTGCGCGCCCACCTGCACCAGGAGGCCGCTGATGCGCCGACCGCTGACACCCCGTGAACGCCGTGGCGCCGCCCTGATCGGCCTGGCCGTGGTGCTCGGAGCCGTCTACTGGCTGTTGATCGACAGCTGGTTCGCCGGGCCCTTGCGCGCCATGAGCGAGCAGGCCGAGCAGCTGCGTGAGCAACAGCAACGCTACGCCGGCGTGCTTCGCCAGGGCGACAGCCTGCGTCAACAATTGGAGCAGGCGCGCCAGGACCCGGCCAGCAGCACCAGCCTGTTGCCGGGCGATGACCCCAGCGCGGTCGCCGCCGACCTGATGCAACGCATCGCCGACCTGATCAACAGCCGCGCCACGGTCGGCGGCGGTTGCAGCCTGACCCAGCGCATGCCGATCACCCCTCAACAGGACGACAGCGAGCCCTATCGCCAGGTCAAGGTCAGCCTCACGCTCAACTGCGCCATCGAGCCGTTGACCGCGATTGTGCATGAGCTGGAATATCAGCGGCCGTTTCTGTTCGTCGATGAAATGAGCATCCGCCGCGCGCCGAACGCGCCGGTCAGTGGCGGTGCCGGCAAGCTGGTGGTGCACCTGTTGGTGCGCGGCTACCTGCAACCGGCGGGCGCGCGGCAGGTGCAGCCATGATCAGTGCACTGCGCCCCGTTGAATGGCTCCTGCTTGGCGTTGCCGCGGTGTTGAGCCTGCTGATGGTCGGCATTCTCAGCAGCATCGGCGACGCGCCCGAATGGCTGCCGGCGCCTGCGCCCGATGCGCGCACCCAGGCAGCGGCCAAGGTGCTGAATGCACCGAGTGCCAGCCTCGACAGCCTGGCCGGAACCTGGCAGGCGCCGCTGTTCAGCCCGGATCGCAGCCCCGACCGCGCCGTCGGCCAGGCGGGTGTGTCCGACCTGTCGAGCCTGGTGCTGACCGGCATCATCCTGGACGGCAACGTACAGGTGGCGCTGCTCAAGCGCGCGGACGGCCCGCCGCTCAAAGTCCACCAGGGCCAGACTTTGCCCAACGGCTGGCGGCTCGAACAGCTGACCGCCCGCGACGCCCGTTTTGTGCTGGATGGCCGCACGCACACCCTGAGCCTGAATACCCCGCGTTTGCCGCCACCGTCCACCACGCCCCCGATTACCCTTCCTCACGAGTCCACCCCTTGATCGATACTTTCCCTGGCGCTTTGCGCACCACTGCGTTTTGCCTGGCCACCGCCGTCACCCTCGGTGGCTGCGGGACCTTTCCCGAGCACCTGGATGCCGACCCGGCGCTGTTGCACGAGGCGCTGCAAGGCACCGGTTCGCAACGCCCGCCGGTGGCCCCGGCGGCTGAACAGGCACCGCTCGACAGCACCCAGCCCAGCGCGAAGACCCCGCCCCAGCGTCAACTGATCCGTGGCAATCAGTCCTTCGTCCGCCCGCCAAGTGCGGCGCCCGCCGGCCGCGAGGAGGGCGGGGGTGACATCGTGTTCAACTTCGCCGACCAGCCCATTGAAGCGGTGATTAACAGCGTGATGGGCGACCTGTTGCACGAGAACTACAGCATCGCCCAGGGCGTGAAAGGCAGCGTCAGTTTTTCCACCTCCAAACCGGTGAATAAGCAGCAGGCCTTGTCGATCCTCGAAACCCTGCTGTCCTGGACCGATAACGCCATGATCCGGCAAGGCAACCGCTACGTGATCCTGCCGGCCAACCAGGCGGTGGCGGGCAAGCTGGTGCCGCAGATGCGCGTGGCCCAGCCGTCCAGCGGCTTGTCGGCGCGCCTATTTCCGCTGCGCTATATCTCGGCCACCGAGATGCAGAAACTGCTCAAACCGTTCGCCCGCGAAAATGCATTCTTGCTGGTGGACCCGGCGCGCAATGTGCTGAGCCTGGCCGGCACCCCGGAAGAGTTGGCCAACTACCAGGACACCATCGACACCTTCGATGTGGACTGGCTCAAAGGTATGTCGGTGGGCGTGTTCGGCCTGCAACGCGCCTCGGTGGCCGAGCTGATGCCCGAGCTGCAAAAGATGTTCGGCCCCGACAGCGGCATGCCGTTGGCGGGCATGGTGCGGTTCCTGCCGATCGAACGGACCAACTCGGTAGTGGCGATTTCCTCGCAACCGCAGTATCTCAGCGAAGTCGGTGACTGGATCCACACCATCGACGAGGGCGGCGGCAACGAGCCGCAGATGTACGTGTATGACGTGCGCAACATGAAGGCCACCGACCTGGCCAAGTACCTGCGGCAGATCTACGGCACGGGCGCGATCAAGGACGACGCCCCGGCCAAGGTCGCCCCCGGTTTGCGCACCGCGACCTTGTCCTCGCCAGGCACCAACAGTACGTCCGGCAGCACGCCCGGCGGCCTGAGCAACAACCTCAATGGCAACCAACCCGCCGCAGAAGAAGAGGAGCAGGAGCCCGAAGCCGAGCAGGACAACGCCGAGCAGGTCACCAGCGAAGACGCCCCGGCCAAAAGCCTCGACGCCGGTACCCGCATCACCGCGCAAAAGAGCAGTAACCAACTGCTGGTGCGCACGCGCCCGGTGCAATGGAAAGAGATCGAATCGGCGATCAAGCGCCTCGATAACCCGCCGCTGCAAGTGCAGATCGAGACGCGCATCCTCGAAGTCAAACTCACCGGCGAACTGGACCTCGGCGTGCAGTGGTATCTGGGACGCCTGGCCGGTAATTCCACCAGCACCACCGTGGCCAACGCCGCCGGGAGCCAGGGTGCGCTGGGCGGTGGCGGGGCAGGGCTGGGGGCGACGGATTCATTGTTCTATTCCTTCGTCAGCTCCAACCTGCAGGTGGCGCTGCACGCTCTGGAAACCAACGGTCGCACCCAAGTGCTGTCGGCACCGTCGCTGGTGGTGATGAATAACCAGCCGGCGCAGATCCAGGTGGGCGACAACATCCCCATCAGCCAGACCACGGTGAATACCGGCACCTCCGATACCACCTTGAGCAGCGTCGAATACGTGCAGACCGGCGTGATCCTCGACGTAGTGCCGCGAATCAATCCGGGTGGCCTGGTGTACATGGATATCCAGCAGCAGGTCAGCGATGCCCAGGACCAGACGAGCAATGGCGACACGCAAAACAATCCACGCATCTCCACGCGCTCGGTATCGACCCAGGTGGCGGTGCAGAGTGGGCAGACGGTATTGCTCGGAGGGCTGATCAAGCAGGACAACGCCGAGAGTGTCAGTGCAGTGCCTTACCTCGGGAAAATTCCGGGGTTGCGCTGGCTGTTCGGCAACACCAGCAAATCCAAGGACCGCACCGAACTGATCGTGTTGATCACGCCAAGGGTCATCACCAGCAGCAGCCAGGCAAGGCAGGTGACGGATGATTATCGCCAGCAGATGCAGTTGCTGCGGCCGGCTCAATAAACCAGGGCACAGGAATGCGGTCGACTGAAATGGCTTATGCAAGATTCCAGTGGTTTGCGAGCCTCGTCTTTACTGCTCAATCCATTGAACACAGTCGTACACAAACGCAGGGCTTAAAAAACCATCGCCCGTCTTACCGGACGCGAAAATTGATCCTTGTCGGGGAGTTGACGTCTCGCCACTGCACGGCCGGAAAGTCGGTCAACGGGCTGCTCCCCACCGTATAGATCAGCGGTTTCCAGGGCGCCATGCGTGAGTCAGAAGGGTGTTCGGACGCCAGTCGACTGGCGTTAAGGAAACCCGCCGGCGTGCCATCCGCTACGCCGATCTGCCACTTCACGCGGCCCTGCGGCAACTGTGCACTCAGTGTTACTTGCGCGCGCGTGCCTGGCATGATGTCGACAGTCCCTCGCGCCACTTCCAGTTCGTTCTGATAGAGCGTGGTTCGGCAAACACGGGTTTGGATCTCCACAAGACGCTATTGTTGATCTCGGACTTTTCCGACAAGGCTTTCAGGTTGTCGCTCGGAACTGCGCTGACTAACCTCCTGACCGTCGCTGCCAATTCAGCGACCGGATTTGACCGTCCGGCATCCCAAGTACACCTGTGCCAACATCGACTCAGGCGTTTTTTTTACGTCTGCTGTATCGTGTCGCGGCAGCTGTACGCGGGATACCTTCGGGTATGCCGGTGTTCCTTGGGATCGGTCGGTCAACCCGCGTATAGCTGCCACCCTATTTCGTTTGACCGCGAACCGTGGCAGCTCCATTCCCCAAGGAGTTGCACCATGATTAAAGACAGCCCAAACCCCCCAGGCCCTCAAGACTTCGACCCCGGCACCCTGCACGACGTGGCCTACCGTGCGATCAACCATTACCTGAATCCTGAAAAACCAACACCCGAACCCAGCGACGGGCTCTTCACCCTGCGCGCTGACCTGGACACGGAAACCTTGCTGGTCAACGCCTCCCAGGACTTGGCTTCCATCAACGAAATCGCCGCCCACCTCGCCTTCGAAATTGACGGGGCTCAGCGCAATGTAGCGTTGGGCCTATGCCGAATGCTCGAAGGTGTGCAACTGCTGGTGGACAAGGCGTTGGATAAAACCCACCCCGCCGCCTGAAGAGCAATGATGCCGCTCGGTCCTCTGTGGCGAGCGGGCTTGTCGAATCGTCGCACCGCCCGCGTTGGGCTGCGCAGCAGCCCCAATAAGAGCACCGCAGTGTGCCAGGCAGCTCCGGGCTATGTTTTGGGGCTGCTGCGCAGCCCAACGCGGGGCAAGCCCGCTCGCCACAGGTGGTTTATGTTGGCTCATGAAGGAACAGATCACTGGACTCTGCGCGTTCTACTTGTTGGCCTCGCCGTGCATCGGCCACATCTGTTCCCGCTGTGTCTGCCCGACCCACACCATGCCATGCATGAAGGTATCGCGCTCCTCGGGCGTGGTCAGCGGGAAGCTGGCGTATTGGGTGTGCGCCATGACCCGCAACTCCTCGAACCAGGCCTGTTTTTGCTGCTCGTCGCTGAAGGCCTGCCCCTCCAGAACATGGGTGGGCATCATCGTGGTCAGGTCCAGCGGCAGCGCGTCACGGGTGCTGAGGCGTGCGTTGATGTTTGACGTGCAAATCTCCACCGTAAGACCGGTGATACCCCTGGCCAGTAGCTTTTTCAGCGGTTTGATCTTGTGATGTGCAGCGAAGTTCGTGGACTTGAGCAAGGTGTTGTAGTGCGGTTTGAAATGGTTGATCAGCGCCGCTTCCGCCAAGGTGATCACCTCATCGCGGTTCAGTCGCACTGAGCGCAGCCGCTCGAAGTGCGCGTGCTCCTCCTGCTCGCTGGCAAGCGGGTCGAGGTTGAGGTCGCCGCCATTGCTGATCATTGTCCGGCCATATTCGAAGCGATACAGCAGCAGCGAAATCTCCAGCTCCGGGTGGTTGGTCGAGGCCTCGGCCAGGATGCGTTGCAAGGTGGTGTGGTTGAGCAAACGGTCGACAGCGCTACGCGAATTGACTCGGCCGATACCCTGGCCGACATAAAGCACGTCCATATCCCGGTGGTCGGCTTCAAGCGCACTGCTGGCGCTCGCGACCACGATATGCGCGGCGGTGGTGATCTGTCGTGAGGCAGTGATGATCTGCAAATGCGTGCCGTTTGGCGCAACGGTTACTTGTTCGATGGCATCGTGATCGTCCGGTGTGATCGGCGGGATGTCATAGCGAAAAGGCACGGACTGCACCCCCAGCTCGTCCATCACCAGGAAACTGCCGTGGAGTGTGCGGTCGAGCAATTGAACGTCGTAGGGGTTGATCAGCACCCGGCGCCGCGCGGTGATGAGGTAGATATTACTGCCTGCAATCAGCTCGCGGTAACGGGCATCATCCTTGGCCCGATACAGGTCGGCGGGGGTGAGTACCGAGGGCGGGCTGGAGTAGAGATGGGTGGCGCCTTCGGCGCTGAATTGGCGTAGGAGGGTGTTGATGTTCTGCATGGCTTGTCCTTGTTTGTGAGTGGGATTACCACCATTTCCAGCGGCCTTGTTTTTTCAGGGTCGCGATGATGTCTTCGCGCTTGTGGCGGATGTCTACCATCTTGTGGCGCAGTTCGCGGCAGCGATTGCTGTTGAGGATCAACAGGCCGGTCAAGGGGCAGAGCAGGCAGATGGCGTAAAGGTAAGTGTTGGGGCGGTAGGCGATGGTGGGAAGTGCTACCAACAGGCAGATGAGGTATATCGCGACGTTTATCCAGACCCAATGGATGCGGCCGTAGAGCACTTCGTATTTGGCGAGGGCGAATACTGCGCCAAGTCCCGTAGCGCCGAAAAAAGATGTTTTGGTGGCAAAACCTGTGGGGCACGTCGAGAGATAAGTGAGCATTGCCAGGATTGCCGTCAATCCTATTGAGGCGCATGCGACAAGCAGGTCTGCTCCGATTACCGGCATGTACCGCTTGATTAATGTCCAAGGGTTTTCAATAAAGACGGCCGAGTAATATTCGTTTTTTATTCCGTTCTGCTTGCTCACTGGCTGAGTTCCTCGTAGATGCCTATTGCGAGCGTCCTGACATTTCCGTTGGTTGCACTACTGGTGAAGCTAAGCGTCGCAGCCAGTACGTCCATAATGTGGGTAGCGGTTGCATGCTGCATCTTTGCGGCGCTGATACGCTTGGGGAGTCTGCCCTTGGCTTTTTCCAACTTGAGCAATTTGGGCGTTAACCTCGGGTCTCGAATGCTCAGCAACTCATCATTGAGTTTAGTCCGCTCCTGGCGAGTCAATCCTTTGAGTGCTTGGCGGACGGATTTTCCGGATACGCTTGTGGTTGTAGTAATGGCTTTCACTGTGACTAACATCGAAGTTGAAACGCCCAGCAATGCCACTCCGTCCAGCACTACCGTTGCGTCTTGATACCAGGATGCGCTATCTAAATAATCATTGAATTCCGGGAAAGCGGCTTCTGACCCCGTTCGGAGGACACCAGCGATACACTGCGCCGTACCCGCCACCGCTGCGGCTTGACCCACGAAGGAAATCACCGCGCTCGTCCCTGCTGTAAAAGGCATCAGTGCAAAACCACTTGAAATCACCACCCAACTCAGTATCGCCCCCGCACACGTCACCGCCGTATTCAACGCTTCACTCACCAACCGCGATTCCCGCGGCTCATGCTCCAACATCCGCTTGAACTCCACCGGCCCTACATAGCGAGGCGCCTCACGCAACACCACCTTAATGGGCTGCACACTGCACATCGCCCGGAACTCACGCAGCGTGACCACATTGAAGTCCTCATCGATATACACCACGCCCGCACCAATCAGCGCCGGGTCGCTGTCGATGGCGAAGAACAGTCGACGCAGGTCGATGCTGTTTTCAATGCGTTGGCGGGTAGTGTGGTGGGCCGAGGGAAATCCATCCTTGAGCAGGGCGGTTGTCATTCCTTAACTCCTGGGTTTTTGGGGAGTCGAGAGAGTAAAGACGCAGCAGCGCAAATTAATGTCGGATGTTTCGTCTTTTCAAGACGGGCACTTCCCGATCCAGCTTTGCCATCTTGTGAGTGCCGTCTCGATTCGGGAACAGTGCGCCCCACGTCACTCCCGACGAACAACAGGACAAGGAACCAACATGGCAGTCGATATGTTTTTGAAACTGGGCGATATCAAGGGTGAATCACGGGACCAGGCCCATCGCGACGAGATTGATATCACCGAATGGGCGTGGGGGCTGTCGCAGACCGGGTCAATGCATTCAGGCACCGGAGGGGGCACGGGCAAGGTCAACATTGCCAACCTGAACCTGAAAAAGCCGCTGGATAAATCCAGCCCTAACCTGATGATGGCCTGCGCCAGCGGCAAGCATTATCCCGAAGCACGATTGGTGGTGCGCAAAGCGGGCGGTTCCAGCCCAGTGGAGTATCTGGTGATCACCCTGAAGGAAGTGATGGTGGTGTCCTACGGCACCGGTGCCAATAATCAGGACGAAGTGCTCTTCGACAGCATCGCCTTGAATTTCGCCACCGTTGACGTCAGCTACCAAGCTCAGAAAGCCGATGGTGCCAAGGAGGGTGGGCCCGTGAGGTTCGGCTGGAATATCCGGCAGAACGTGAAGGCCTGAAGTCGCTCTCATAGCGGCGAAGCACGGGCGGGTTGATGAAAATCAATCCCCACGTGGTTGGGTACGCCGCGTCCCCGCACCTTTTCAGCCGCCTCGTTTTAGGACGTCCTCCACATCGGCCGCAGCGCCTGGTCAATCGCCCAATGCGGCTCGCCGGGGCGGATGCAGGTGCCGCCCACCCAGCGTGCGTGAGAGGCATGTTCGGGCCAATACGCTTGACCACTGAGCACCTGACGGCCCAGGGGCGTCAGGTCGAGTACGCGACGGGGCCATTCCAGTTGCGTTTCACTTTCCGTAAGCAAGGGTTGCTTGCCATCGATGAGCGGCCGTAACAGCGCGTGGAACATCATGTCCCCCAGAAACGGCAGCGGCTCGCGCTTGGCCATCAGCTCGGCGAATACCTGCCCGAAGGCCATGGGCCCGGTGTCGGCGAGGCAGGTCAGGGCCAGGCGCTCGGTCAGCGACAGGCCGTCCTGGGCGCCCGGCAGTTCCTGCAATTGACGCAACAGTGCCGGGGCCAGCAATGGCAGGGCGGGGTGATAGGTGTGTGCCAGTTGCGCCAGCCGGAGCGGTGACGGATTGCAATAGGCCGACCAGGCCTGCTTGGCCAGTTGCACCGCGTCGTCGTTGATCCGGCGCCGCTGTGGCCAGAGCCAGGCGAGCACATCCGGGGCCAATTGGCCAATGCCGATAAAGCGTTCGACGCCGGGAATGCGATCGACCTGGATCAATTCCAAGTGGCGCGGTGCTCGGTCCAGGCCTGCCAGGGCGCGAATCAGGAACAGTTGATCGTAGGCGTCCGCTTCGCACCACAGTACGCTCGGTGCATCGTCGGCCAGGGCGTGCAGGTGCTGGTATTCGTTGTCGACCCGCTGCGCCACGGTGGTCAGATCCATGGCAAAGGTCTGGCTGATGAAGGCGCTGCGCAGGGCACGAAATTCCTCGGCGGGCAGGTCGCGTACCGGGCCCATGCACAGCGGATCGGTGAGCATACGGAACTGGCCCTGGAACCCGGCCAGTTGCAAGGTATGGGCGATGTCACTGCCGCAGCGCCAATGGGTGGTGCGGGCTTCGTCGCTGGCTTGGAAGTTGGGATGGCGTGCGGCGAAGTCGAGGGCGTCGACATGGGCCTTGAGTTTGGGCCAACTGCTGAAACCCAATTGTTTGGCGATTTGCCATTGGGCCTGGGACAAGGTTGCGTGAGCGTCGTGGGCTTTCAGGCGCGTCAGCAGTTCCTTGGCGCGCTTGCGCTGCTGCTCAAGGTTGAGGCGGCCATCGGTGGTGGAGGTAACGGGACGTTGCGACATACGAGCTCCTTGCGCTTACCTTTTCCGCTGTCAGGTGGGGAGTCGTAGAAATCGAGTGGGTGATGCGATGTCCTGGGCGCAGCCCTTTCCGCGGAAGGTGGCGTGGATCGCGCCAGGCCGCAAATATAGGCAGTGTGCCTGGCGATTGCAAGGCGGCCCTGGCGCGCAGGGCCGCTCTGGCTTACTTGTCCTGGCGCGCGTCCAGGGTCTTCTGGTGCTCGGCCAGGAACGGTTGCTCTGCCGGGTCGAAGCGGTCGATCCCGGCGGTGAAACGGTGCCAGTACGGGTACAACGGCTGGCGCCGCGTGGCGGCTTCGATGCGGGAGGATTGTTCCTCGCTGAGTTTCAACTCGGTGGCCGCCAGGTTGTCGCGCAGGTGTTCCTCGGTGCGCGCGCCGACGATCAACGAGGTGATGCCCGGACGATCCTTGAGCCACGCCAGGCACGTACGCGCCACTGAAACGCCGTGCTCATCGCCCACGGCGGCGAGGGTTTCGATGATGTCCAGGGCGCGTTCCTGATCGTGCACATAGGGTTCCGGCCAATCGCTGCCCTGGCGGGTGTTGGCCGGCGGCTTGTGCCCACGGCGGGTCGAACCGGTCAGCAGGCCTTCGCCCATGGGTCCCCATACCAGGGTGCCTACGTGCTGATCGAGGGCCAGCGGCAGCAACTCATATTCGGCCTCGCGGGATTCCGGTGTGTAGTAGATCTGTTGCGTGATGGGTTTGAGCATGCCGTGCAACTCGGCTTTGCCCAGGGTTTTCATCATCTGCCAGGCCGTGAAGTTGCTGGTGCCGAAGTAGCGGATCTTGCCCGAGCCGACCAACAGCCGCAGGGCTTCGAGGGTCTCCTCGATGGGCGTCATGCCGTCCCAGTTGTGCAATTGATACAGGTCGATATGGTCGGTGCCGAG
>Ga0182008_10000592_pt1 | contig 26709 bp, 25 predicted proteins | sample Sormic07211129_1_FD_120482 | JGI IMG/M metagenome (GOLD analysis project Ga0182008, IMG submission 120482) | Rhizosphere microbial communities from Sorghum bicolor, Mead, Nebraska, USA - 072115-129_1 metaG | ecosystem: Host-associated > Plants > Roots > Rhizosphere | place: USA: Nebraska...
ACGCTTGCCCCTCTCCTTACCAAACCCGGTCAAGTTACACTTGATTATCTGGCTGGCAAAAGAGCCAGGTACATCAATCCGGTAAGCATGTACATTTTTGTCTCCATCGTATATTTTCTGGTGGTGTATTCACCAAAACATGTAGAAAAGGATCCCGATAACGGTCATATTGATATCGAAGAAAAAAAGGGTGCGCATGTTTCGGATAGTGTTAATAAAGCACTAAAGCTTACCGGTATATCCAAAGAAATTGCAAACAAAGCAACAAAATCGATTAACGAGGCAATCAAAAAGAAAGAATTTATAAAACTGGGTTTCGCAGACCAGGCGAAGGAACTGAACAGGCTTAATGCCGAAAACGCCAAGCTTAAATCTGATTCTCTTGGCGATATTATTGGTGAATATAATGATATCCATATTGAAAGGAATGACAGTACCTATGCGGCCTATCTTTCCAGACAGAAAAAACTCCCTGCTGCTGAACAGGATAGCTGGTACGATAGATTGATTAAAAAACGGGCAATTACAATTGGAGAAAAATCTGAAGTTATCCAGGAAACCCTTGAGCACAACCGACCGAAGCAATATTTCTTACTCATGCCGCTGCTGGCCTGGTTTATTATGCTCAATTTCAGAAAAAACCATATTTATTATCTGGATCACCTGATTTTTACCATTCATGGTATGATGGTTTATTTTATCGTTTCCATTATCACGCAGCCCATCATGAAGCATGTTTTTGGTGAAGATTCTTTCGTCAGCAAAATTATAGAGGTGGGTGTTACCATATTTTTATTTTGGTACATGTTTAAGGCGCTTACCATTTTTTATCAGCGCAAAACGTGGAGCACCATTTTTAAAATATTCTGGATCTTGATTTTGTATGCTGTGGCATTTAAGCTAACTGAAATGGTAATGATTAATCTAATTTATTACGTAGCGACATAATATGTTACTTCATCCCGACTGAAGCGCATCGAAATGGAGCGATCTAATCAGAAATGTTTTCAAGACTGATTGCTCGACTTCGTTGCACTTCGCTCGAAATGACGGTACACGAGAAGCTTCGCTATAATGACAGAATTTAATAAAAAATTGAATTCATAAAAAAAAACCACCCGAATTTCGAGTGGTTTTTTTTATGATTGTGAAATTACTTTCTGTCTTTAAGCTCAACAAATTCTCTGTCGGTTTCGCCAACGTAAATCTGACGAGGGCGGCCAATCGGTTCTTTGTTTTCGTGCATTTCTTTCCATTGTGCAATCCATCCTGGTAAACGACCCAAAGCAAATAGCACAGTAAACATTTCTGAAGGGAAGCCCAATGCGCGATAAATAATACCAGAATAGAAATCTACGTTTGGATATAACTTCCGCTCGATGAAGTATTGATCGGTTAAAGCGGCTTCTTCTAATCTTTTAGCAATTTCAAGAATCGGATCATCAATACCTAAGTTTTCAAGGATATCATCGCAAGCTTTTTTTATAATTTTAGCTCGTGGGTCAAAATTTTTGTAAACCCTATGTCCAAAACCCATCATTCGGAATGGGTCATTCTTATCCTTTGCTTTTGCAATCCATTTCTCCGTATCACCACCGTCAGCTTTAATCAACTCAAGCATATCAATCACAGCCTGATTGGCACCACCATGCAGCGGTCCCCAAAGTGCGGCAATACCAGCAGCAACAGAAGCATATAAGTTACAATCAGAAGAACCTACAATACGAACGGTAGATGCTGAACAATTTTGCTCGTGGTCTGCATGCAGAATAAGCAATTTATTCATGGCATTCACAACAATCGGGTTCACATCATAATCTTCGGTGCGTTGCCCAAATGTCATCCAAAGGAAATTGGTGACATAGTCATATTTATTTTTTGGATAAATAAGTGGATGTCCCAATGATTTTTTATAAACGAAAGAAACGATTGTTGGGAATTTAGCCAAAAGTTTAATGATGGTTAAATTCTGCTCTTCTGCAGTTTGATTCGGCTTCAAGCATTCAGGATAGAACGTGGATAGCGAGAAGATTAGTGAGCCCAATTGACCCATAGGGTGAGATCTTGATGGATAACCATCAAAAAATTTCTTCATATCCTCATGAATGAGGGTATGTTTACTGATATCGGACTGTAAATCTTCCAGTTGCTTCTCGGTCGGAAGGTCGCCGTAAATGATCAGATAAATCACTTCCAAAAAACTAGACTTTGCAGCAAGTTCTTCGATAGCATATCCGCGGTATTTTAAAATGCCTTTTTCACCATCTAAAAAAGTGATTTTACTTTTTGTAGAACCAGTATTTTTAAAACCAGTATCTAAAGTTACAAAGCCCGTTAAATCTCTTAATTTCGAGATATCAATGGCTTTTTCATCTTCTGTTCCTGTTATTACTGGCAATTCTACTGTCTTACCATCAACTTTTATCTCTGCAATATCTGACATATTATTATATTGTGTTTATAGCTTTCTAAATTATATAAAATTAATATACATGCATAACAAATCTGTTAAATTAATATGAATAATTGGTCAAAATGAAGTAACAATCATAGTGAATTTAACTAGTGGTTAGCAGCTTATCTGGCTTTAATTTCTTCGGCAACCCTACCACATTCCAGCATCTCATTACCATAATATGGGTTTCTAATTTCCTTTTCGGTTGATAGCCAGTCTCCTCCGTCTCCTTTATTCGCCATTGGGCAATGTTGAACATATATCGTGCCTTTTTCTATTTCTGTATTTTTAAGTAAAGCGATAATATCAGCACTTAAAACGGTGAAATCTTTTCGTTGTACAACCAGATTATTACTTGAAGCAATCTTTTGAGCTATTTCTGCAGTTGGTTCACAGCCCTCGTAGGCGGCTAAACTGTTTTTTAATACAGCAGCCGTTTTCTGTGCACCTGTGGCATCCGATTTAACCAGTGCATTTTTTAAATCTACATAATTTGTAAATATGGTTAGTTTCTTTTCGTCTTTTATCGAAACCTCATTTTTAGCCGATACAGCATCGGTTTTGGTGGAGTCGTTGGTTTCAGTAGATTTTTGCGCTGTCTGGTTGCAGGCCATTAAAATGGTCAGTATGGCTATCCCGAATATTTTTTTCATGGTATTTGGTTTTCGGCTCAAAATAGGAATTAAAATGGTAAATAAATAAAAAAGTCCCAATTTTCATTGGGACTCTAAAATTATATGATGTTAGCATTATAATTTGAAATTGTACGCCAACCTTAATGCATACTGACCTGTTTTTCTAAAATAGGTTGCTGATGAACTATCGTTTACATAACCTTCATATCTAACGCCTGCATCGAAACCGCCAAATTCATAACCAAAACCACCGGAGTAGATAAAATTGGTTTTACCGCCATCTTTAATAGCAAAGCCTGCACCTGCCTCAGTTGCCAAATACATTCTTTTAATCGGGAATACTTTAACACCACCTTTAGCCGGAATAAAATCTACATCAACAGCATTGTTTTTGGCAACTAATTTGGTATAACCTCCTGATGCTGTAAGGGCAACATATGGTGTTAAATCCCACTGCAATTTTAAATCAGCACCATAGGCATAATCCATAGGTGATTTATCACGGAAAAGTCCGCCGTTAACACCCACCCCTACTTTAAAAGCCATTCCTTTTGGAGCTGGATTTGGGTCGGTTTCTGTCATGGTTTGCGCCTGTAACGTTGTAGTGGCAAACACGGCAACGGCAGTAGCTGCTGTTGCGAAAATTCTAGTAATCGTTTTCATATTAGATAAAATTAAGTTAATACTAAGGGTTTTGATGTATATACGTAACCTGATTTCATTCAGATTTTCATATTTTCATTTTTTTCAGAAATAATGATAAATAAAAAAGCCCCAGCTTTTACCGGGGCTTCAAGTATGAGGTAAATAATCTTACAAACTAAATCCGTAAGCTAAACGAATACCCGCAAAACCTATGCTACCATTATTAGAGTAACCTTCATATTTTGCAGCCAAATCTAAACCGTTAGCCCAAGAATATCCAATTGCTGGAGAATAAACAAATGACGTACCAGAACCTTTTTCAGTTCCAAAACCAGCGCCAAGTTCTGCTAATCCGTAAGCACCAGAACCAGAATCATTAAAAAAATATTTAGCGCCAGCTTTTACCGGAATGATTCCGAAGCTGCCTCCGCCGTAAGAATCTTTTCTTGAAAAATTGTTATAACCAGCGGTAACAGGGATAGATAATTGTTTGTCAACATTAAATTGATATCTGATGTCTCCACCAATAACCAGACCTAAACCCGTTGTAGTTCCTGCACCAACGTTTAAACCTATACCTAAATTTCTTGGAGAACTTTGTGCATTTGCGTTAGTTGAAAAAAATAAAGCCACAACAGCTGCTGATGTAGCCATGATTTTCGTAATTGTTTTCATGTTTAAAATATTGTTTTCGAGTTAAAATAATATAAACAAATAAACACAAAGGTTGTGCCAAAAGGGCTTTTTCAGTTCTTTTAGGCCAAATGATAGGCTAAAATGGTCTCATCATGTTAATTTTTTATTAACTGAAACTTTTTCGAGAAGCTGCTGTTTTAATTGGTTGGTTGGTGTAGCGGCGTCAAGCCAAATAATCTCCACATTGTCCTTTTCCATTTTTCTAAAAAATGTATTTTGTCTTTTTGCATACTGGCAAATGGCGGTACCAAGTTTTATTTTTAACGCTTCAAATGTTAATAATCCATCAAGATAATTTACTATGAACTTATACTCCAGCCCATAGAAGATTAAGACTTCCCTGCTAATTCCATCTTTAAGCAATTGTTCTACCTCTTCTACCAAGCCAGCCTTGAACCTTTCGTCAAGCCTATTTAGAATTTTAGCCCTTGTAATTTCAACTTCGTTCTTTAATCCAAAAACAAGTGGTTTAAGTATTGGTCTATCTACTTCTGCCAGTGTGTTATGCTTCAAATAATCTGCTATTTCTATTGCCCGGATCAATCTTTTTTTTGAAGATAAATCAACGTGATCGGTAGTTTGGCTTTCAGTACTTTGCAATGTTAAAATCAACGCTTCTTTTGACAATGGATCTAATCGATCTCTTAATGGCTGATTGACAGGGACTGCAGTATAGTTTTGACGCTGCAAAAGGCTGTGGATATACATGCCTGTTCCACCACAAAGGATTGGTATCCTGTTGTTTTGCGTTATGGATTCGAAGGCCTGGTAAAAATCGTTTTTAAAAGCATCTACATGATAACGTTCGCCGGGCGCTAAAATATCAATTAAATGATAGGGAACGGTATGGCCGTTGATATGATACTCTTGCAGGTCTTTACCGGTACCTATATCCATTCTTTTAAATACCTGACGACTATCGGCACTGATAATTTCTCCATTTAATGCGTCTGCTACACTGACAGCCAGTTTGGTTTTACCGGAAGCAGTTGCTCCTAAAATGATGATGAGGTTATGCTGATCCATTAAAATTGAAGTATAAATTTTAAACTCCCAGTATTAAACACTTTGTGTAATGAAGCCTGATCATCTTTTTTAAGCCCGCGGTTTAAATTTTCATCCAGAATGTAAATCTGAGGTTCCAAAACTGCAGTTTGCATAAAGCCCAGTTTAAGATAAGCCGCTCCTGCAGACCAATCCCGATCTGCATAAGTCATTAAGTCGTTAGGTTGATAGGTTGCAGCAAAATATGAAATGAGTTTACTTAATCCGCCTGTGATGGAATAGCCTGCTTTAACTGCAAATCTGATCAGCTCTGCAGATTTATAATTTTCGGTATGGTTCATTTTGCGCAATGCCGAAAAAGTAGCAACGGCTACCAGTTGATTTTTTTCAAATAAACCAATTTTATAACGACTGCTTACCGCCCCCTGCAAATGATTTTCAGATAAAAAAGAATCTGCAACCGGTTTGGTGATTTTTGCGATTTTGGTTTTTCTCCCGTGAATGCGGCTATTTTTGCCCAGCAAAGATGTTATTCTGGCTAACACCTGATCTGGTTTTGATAACCAAAGGTCTTCCCAAAGATGGATGAGTTTAAAACCACTTTGATTATACTTTTCCTGTAATCTGATAAGGTCTTGAGGAATAAAGCCGTTTTTTAAACTAACCAGATGGATGATCAGTTGCTGATCAATCTGCAATAACTGAGCCCCATCCTCTGTGAAAAAAAAGCACCCAATTTTATGATCAGCAAGTGCCAAGCTAAATTGATGGTGCCAGTTATGTTCAACAGTTAAATTATTCAATCAGTAGAATGTTATTCAGAAAAATATCTACTGCAAATTTAACCATCAGATTATTAAATCCATTCTTTTTCTTTAAAGTTCGTATTGATAATCTCTACTAGCGTTTCCACTTCCTTTAATTTAACATCATCCAGAGCCGAAATTTTTAACCCAGCCTTTTTATTCCCAAAATCGGATAAATTGTGGTTTTCTGCTGAAAACTCATCTGTATTAATTTTAACTTCTACAACGTCACCATTGATGTAAACACCCGCAAAAAAGCGCTCTGTTATTTTTTCTCCGTTCAGTTCAATATTTTTTTCACTATACAGATCATATCCGTTTTCCGAATTTTCGTGCACTGTATATCCGCGGGTGGCATAGGGCTGTAATCCGGCTCTAATGGTCTGGAAAATTTCTACAAGATCAGTTTTCATAATTGCATTTGATTTTGGTATTAAACACCACAGTACAACTATTGTTTAGTTTTTATACTTTTAGCCACCAGTTTTCTGTTGGTAAATATTCATTTAAAATGATGGTTTCGCCCAGTTTTGGGGTAACTAAAGGCAGCTGTTTTGCGGATGCTGCTAAAACCACCCTTTTAACCGGCTCATCCCAGGGGTGCATGGCTAGGCTAAATTTTCCCCAATGTACCGGCATTAAAATTTTTGCTTTTAAATCGAGTGCAGCCTGTACTGTTTCTTCCGGAAACATATGGATGTATGGCCAGTAAGCATTGTACTGTCCACATTCAAGCAGGGCTAAATCAAAAGGACCATACTGCTCGCCTATTTTGGCAAAATGCCTATCATAACCAGAATCGCCGCCCAAAAAAATCCGGAAATTAGCAGTTTTTAATACGAAAGCCGACCAAAGCGTTTGGTTTCTTCTAAACTTTCTTCCGGTAAAATGCCTCGCTGGAACTGCTGTTAATTGCAAACTGTTAAACAGGGTTATGGATTCGTTCCAGCTCAGTTCATTGATCTTTTCGCTGTTAATTCCCCAACGCTCCAGGTGAGAACCTACACCAAGCGAAGTTACAATGCTTTTTACTTCCGGAGCAATTTTTACAATACTCTTATAATCCAGATGATCGTAATGGTCGTGTGTGATGAGGAGGATATCGATATTTTTAAATTCTTCGGCCTTTACCACATCGGTACCCAAAAAAGCCTTACTCCCGATAAATGAAAATGGAGAAGGCGTTTTGCTAAATATAGGATCAACCAGAATTCTTAAGCCGTTTATTTTAATCAGGTAGGAAGAATGTCCAAACCAAATCATTTCAGGGGCATCACTTTTAGGAATACCGTTGATATTGGGCAATAGGTATGGAAGTGCTTTAATTGGTGCCTTATTAGGGTGTTTTTCGAAAAAAAATGCATTTAAGATTTTAAAAAAACTTACGCCTTCCGGCTGCATTAATGTTATCGACTCGTTTTGCAGGGCACCATCACGGTAATTATTCAGGTTGCGTATTTTTTTTAAGCGTAATCCCTTTGGCAAACGTCCAAAAACAGGAAGGTTGGTGATTACGACGAATGCCAAGACGATAAAAAGTAAAATGTAGATGATGGTCATTTTTGAAATTACAAGTAGCCAAAATATGGATATGATTTTAAAAATGAAGTGGCTGCTGTATATATGACGTGCGGATTACAGGTTAAAGCAAGATCACGTTACATTATTTGTAAAATAAGGTCGTATCAAAGGAGGTAAAAAACAACGTAACAATTGATTAATTTTGTATCATTATGCGTTGAAACAATTTTAATGTAGTAGTTTAGTACGCATCATGCAGTCGAAACCAATAACCATCAAAGAGATAGCCCGAATCTTAAAAATTTCTCCATCCAGTGTTTCAAGGGGGCTGCACGATCATCCGAGCATTGGGGCCGTTACCAGAGAAAAAATTAAGCAGCTGGCCAAGTCGCTAAATTACGAGCCTAACAAGGCAGCCATTCTTTTTCAAAAAGGAAAAACCTATACCATTGGCGTAATTTTACCAGAGCTATCAGAACACTTTTTTTCCATCGCAATTTCGGCGATTGAAGATGAAGCGATCAAAAAAAATTATACTGTAATTTTTGCCCAATCGCACGATCGTTATGAGCAGGAAGTAAAGCTCGTCGAAAAAATGAAAAATCAGCGTGTGGATGGTTTACTGGTATCCATCAGTAAAGACACCGCTAATTTTGATCATTTCGAAAAACTCAGTGCATTTAATATACCAGTTGTATTTTTTGATCGGATACCGCCCTTCAAGAATGTGCATTATGTTGCCTGTAGCCTGGAAAGTGCTACAGTTAAAGCAGTAAACTATCTTTTAAAGAAGGGCCACAGAAGTATCGGAATGATTAATGGCCCGAATACGCTATACGCAAGTGACGAGCGTAAAGATGGTTATAAACAGGCCATTACTTTTAACCGCTTAAAATTTGATCCATCGTTATTGGTGAATTGCGATTTAACTGAACAAGGTACCATAGATGCTGCCGAAAAATTTTTAAATCATAAAAGAAAACCTACGGCTATTGTTGCCTTTAATGACTATGTAGCGCTGTTTTTGATTAAATATTTAAAAAAGCTGAAGGTCATTCACAATTTTGATATTGTAAGTTATGCAAATTTGCCTATCATCAGTTATTTAGATCATTCACCTGTAGCTTCGGTAGAGCAGTATCCATATTTGCAGGGGCAAAAGGCTGTAAATATTTTATTAGATCTGATCCATAATCCCGATGTTAAGCGCCAGGCCTATTACAATACGATTGTAGATGCCGATTTGATTATAAATGAAACAGGAAAATAGACAAACGTTTTTGCCATGTTTTTAACTTTTGTTTAAACTGCCAGGTAAAATACAATAAAGCTTTTTAAAGGCCGTAATGAAATGTTGCGGATTTTTATAGCCCACCAGAAAAGACACTTCATTTACAGTTCTCTTTTGTTTAGCTAGCAGATCGTAGGCCTTTTCCATTCTAATCTTATACAGGTACCCGAACACGGTGTGTCCGGTTAGTTCTTTAAAACCTATTTTAAGTTTGTAATCATTAATACCGACTTTACGCGATAATGCTATTAAAGAATTTGGTTTCTGCAAATCGCGCTCTACCAATTGTTTGGCCAGTATAATTTTCTCCATATCATCCTTTTTTATAATGCGCTTATCTTTTTCTGGTATTTGATTACAGTATGCAACGACCAAGTCGAATATCCTGGCCTCCAGAAATAGTCGTTTAATCCTGCCCTCTTGTTTGGGATGAATAATTTGCTGTAATACCTGCGCGATTTCGGGCTTAATTGATTTTTGGATTGCTGTTTTGATATTGTAGATAGGTTCTCTGCCCATTATCTGGACAAAATACGGCACTGCGAGCTGTATGTAAACGTACCGGGATTTCTCTTTTACATTAAATATGATCGAATTAACCCGACCGATGTTTAAATCCTGTTCATTTGCAAACAACGATAAAAAATTTGATTGTTGATTGCTATTACAATAATGAATTGCGCCGTTCAAACAAAATAAAAAGCCAATGTGCTGTTGCGAACATTCAAGGCAAAAGCTCTCATCCTGTTGAGGATCAATCTCCGTAATTGTAATGTGAACACCGTTAAACCACTTTTGGATTATTTTTATACTGGCATGATCTACAGCCACCGCTGTGACCATCTCTTCTACATCTTTAACCCCATTGAAATCGTCAGGATAAACATGCTCATAAACAATCTGCTGTTTAGGACAGGTAAAAAGTTTAATTTCCATATTCATTTAATCCGTTTAACGGTATTAATTATCCGTTTAACGTTATCAGCCTTTAGTGATTATCTACAAATTTGCATAATTATTTATAATTAGTCTAAATAAATGTAAATATTTGTTGGTTAATTTATCGCTTTACGGATCTATTTCTTGCCAGAACAGAATTTGGTATCGATGATAGGATTTAATAATGGATCAGTTGAGCCGATTTACTAATAATTTTATTTCGCGATGTTGGGGAACCTGGAAAGCCTGTTAGCGAATGTAAATTAGTTAAGAAGGGAAAAAATTTGAGTTGCGTGTTGCTTAGATAAAAGTATGTTTTGTTAGTTGGATAGATGCTCCCCGCGATGGGGAGCTTTATCTTTTTATGTTTTATCAGAGGCATAATAGGTCTGTTCGCAAATAGGCTCTTTCAACCTTATAAGCCTTTCCTAACTAAACGCAAAAAGGGCTCTGGCGTACCAGAACCCTTTTTGTTTCATACTCGCGAAATATTATTTTCCAGAGTTTTTCTTTTCAGTTACTTCTGCACGGATTTCTTGTGCTAAAACTTTAAGATCTTGCATTGCTTTACGCACACGAGTACCAGCAGCTGCATTGCCAGCATTATAAAATTTTTCTACATCTGCTTCGATAGCAGCAACAGCAGCTTTAACTTTTGAGAATTTTTCCATCGCTAATTGATGTTTTAAGGTTTAAAAAATTTATTTTTTTTCAATAATACATATTTACCTCGAATTAACAACAGAAAGCAAATATTTATTTAAAATAAGTTTTGCACATTTTCACAATCAAAAAAATGCCCTGACACTTAGTGCAGCCACATTTTTAATGAAATTAAGTTGAAATATGGTTACTTAACCCATTTGCTCAGAGAGCCTGATCAGGTTATTAAAGGTTTGGTTGGCGCTATCGATACAACGTCTATAATCCGCTTCTTCCACCCGCTCATTTAATACGCTGACAAAATTTTTCCATTTTGTGCTAAGCTCCTCACCATAAACACCATAATAATTCAGGCCACCTTCGTGGTCTTTAAAATTCGGATTGGCCAGGATATGTCTTTTAATTACATTGCCGCCCAGTGTTGCACCTTCCAGTACATACAACGCACCTAAAACTTCTGCCGTATTTTTCTCTGGAATAAACAATTCAAAAGTTAACTCCGGTAATGTTAAACTATTGATATCCCAGTAATTTAAATCTTGAGTTAAAGCATTCATTTTCAAGCGATCCTTCATTTCCAATTGCGTTGCAATCGCTGAGTCGAGCATGTTTGTCAGGGGATGCTCTAATTTTTGGTGAATGATATAATTAATGGTTAATAGCTTTTTATATTGGGCGATACTTAGAGAATTGTTCATGATCTCGTTAACGAACATCAACGATTCTAATTTTTTATGGTTATGTGCGGTTTCAGTTCTTAATAAGTTGGCAATCATAAAGAAAAATTTGTGTTGAAACAGAAAAGATCCGGACACAATAGCCGGATCTATCTATATATTTTATTATATGCTAATTTAACCGCTGATGTTGATTAAACCAAAAGTCGTGTACGGAATGTACACATTTAACCAGGTTCTCATAACCGTCGGGTTTGGTAAGGTAGGCATTGGCCCCAAATTCTATCGATGCTTTTACATCGTCCGGATTATCGGATGTGGAAAATAAGATAACAGGTATTGTTTTCAGGTAGGGAATATCCCTTATAAATTTCAATAAATCCAAACCAGATAAACCTGGTAAATTCAGATCAAGCAAGATTAATTTTGGTTTGGTTTTATTTTCTACAAAATGCTGAAGTTTTTTTAACGCTTCTACCCCGTCTTCAACTATGGTTAGATTAAGTGTATCTTTCACTTCAAGTATAGCACTTTCCATAAAAAATGCATAATCTATATCATCTTCTACATAAAATATGTCTGGTGTCTTCATTTATCCGTTTTTAAAAGCTACAAAAAAAGTCGATCCTACATTTAGCTTGCTTTCAAACCAAACTCTTCCATGATGTTTCTCTACAATTCTTTTTACTATAGCGAGCCCCACTCCTGATCCTTCAATATCCTTTACGTTATCCATGCGCTTAAAAAGCTCAAAGACTCTGTCGTAGTATCGGTTATCAATTCCTATACCATTATCTTTAACGGCATAAATAATTTCTTTTCCTTCTACCTGTGCAGAAACCTCAATTGTAGGTTTGTTAACCATAGCAGTGTATTTTACCGCATTGCCGATCAGGTTTGTGAAAACCTGAGTGATCATGGTTTTATCACCTTTTATGTTAGGGAGTTGTCCTAAAGTTAGTGTAACGTGTTCTGCTTTATAGGCAGCCCATACTTCAATCTTTATATCCTTCAGTAAGGACGCTACATTTACGGTTTCAAAATTAATTTCAGAACGCCCTACTCTTGCCAAGTTTAAAATCTCTTTAATTAACAAGTTCATTTTATCGGCCCCTACCAAAATCCTGTTTAACATTTTCTGGCCTCCATCATCTAAACTTTTGTTTTTAAGCATTAACTCTGCATAGGTTTTGATGGAAGTAAGCGGGGTTCTTAAATCATGCGATATCGTATAGCTGAATGTATCTAATTCTTCGTAAGCAGACTGTAACTTCTCATTAAGTAATCTTATTTCGTTTGCTTTCTTATTTATATCTGAAATAATAATTTCACGGATCCGCAATACGGATGTAATTTCTTCAGCCATCCATTTTTCAGAAGTATTATTAACTACCTCTGACCAGATTTCGAAAGACTTACGTGGAGATAGGTTCATCAAGCCATTTTCTGATGAAACGACAGGTTTATCTGGATTTCCGGCCCAGTTTACATTGGTAATCATTTCGGGTTTAAACCAAATGATCATTTCGCCCAATTCTTTGTTTATGACACAAGACAGGATGCCGGATGCTATCGCTTTATATCTCTTCGCTGATGGAAATATTTCTGATAACCGATGAGTATAGTATATCGACTCGTCGTTCGTAATTTTTAACCACTCTGCAAGTTCTTTGATATCCTCTTCCAATGGTACATTTCCAATGGTTTTGAGTTCGTTTTCAAAGATGATGGCCACTCCTGTAGCTTTTGTGACTTCCAGAATGGTTTGTTTGTGGGTGGTTATGGCCTCAATTAAATACTTATCACGGTTTAGATGCTCAGAAAGCACAATTGCAGTACTTTTAAATTGTTCTATAACCTTTGCATCTTCCTCTTCCTGTCGATATTCCAATGCAGAGGAAAGAATCTGACCGATTAGTTTGGCTCCTTCTCTTGCTTTGTAATCTATAAATTTGGGACTATAATTATGACAGGCAATTAAACCCCAGAGTTCACCGTGAGAAATTAAGGATATACTAAAACTGGAATGCACACCCATATTTTTCAAATATTGAATATGGATGGGCGATACGGCACGTAAACCTCCGTTTGTTAAATCAAGCGGGTCGTTTTCCTTAAATGTAATAATTTTTGAATCGGCTGTATTTACATCGGCAATTAAACGGGTTAAATTTAGTTTATATAATTCCCTGGCCTGTTTTGGAATATCGGATGCAGGATAGTGTAATCCAAAAAATGATTCTAAATCTGTTTCTTTTTCTTCTGCTACAACTTCGCCATGGCCATCTTCTAAAAATTTATAAACCATGATACGGTCGTAACTGATCAACCTTTTAACTTCTTTGGCTGCTCCCTTTAACAACGAAAAAATATTCTTCCCCTGAAGCATTGATGAGGCAGAGCGACCAATGGAACTTTGGATATCGAATTGTAGCGTAACGGGTTCAAATTCTAATAACCAATCCTTTTCTGCTGAAGAAATAATGAGGTAATACGGATTTCCGTTAATTTCAATGGGGTGCGGACTAATGGCATCGAAACTTTTACGGATGACGCCAAGCTTTAACAAATCTTCGATACTAAAGCCCGAATCTTGCTGCTTAATTAAATCATATAATGCAGAGAGCGGTTTGTTTAATAAACTTTCAGCTCTTTCTTTTAAAAAATCTCCTGTATTTTCACTGATATAGGTAATGGTTAAGCTGTACTTGTCAACAGCCAAGAGAAAACCATGAGATTGAATTTTGCCTGGTATGTGAATAGGCTCTCGATCGCAATTGGTTAGGTCTACAGAAAATTTATTCATGTTTATTTGTTGCAGCATATTTAATCTCACAAATTAACAAATATTAAGTCTAATTTTAGAATGTCTCTAATTTGATAAATTCGAATATGAGATTTGTTTTTTATTATATATTTGTTTGAATTTAAAAAAAAACATTTAAACCTTGGCAAAGAAAAATATTTTGGTAATCGAAGATAACCATGCAATACTAGATGTTATAACACTTATTTTAGAAAGCGAGGCTTTTAATGTTGATGGATTAAATAAAGGCGCAGATTTTATCAATCATGTTCAAAAATTTAATCCTGACGTTATTATCATGGATATTATGCTTCCTGACGTTGATGGAAGGGTGCTTTTAAAAGAGCTTAAAGATGCCGAAGCCACAAAGGATATACCGGTTTTAATGATTTCCGCACGTTACAATGCAAGCAACTATGCATTGGATGGTGTAGAGGCTGACGACTTTATGGCTAAGCCTTTCAACATAGATGAGTTGATGGATAAGATTTACGCCCTTTTAAAAAAATAGTTTCTACTCCGTCATTCCAGGTAATTTTATTCCTCCAAGTTTTAGATTTTTCATCAATATTTCTAAAAAAGAGAGTTTAGTATCGGTAAATCCATGTGCATTTACCCAAATATTTAAACTCGCTTTAAATCCATTATCTTCCAAAGCAGAAACGCCTATTCTTCGTTCCGGTGTTTTTAAACAAGATTTAAATTCGTCGACCGTTTTATTGAAAATGGAAACAACTTGTTCATAATCGATTCCATAGCTAAATTTAATTTCGATATCCAAGCGCCTGCTGCCCTGCTTACTGATATTGATGATTACCTCGTTGGATAATTTACTATTGGGTATTACCACGGTTCGGTTATCAAATGTTTTAACAATGGTGTAAAATATCTGAATAGAGGTTACAGTGCCTTCCTGACCTTGTGCAATAATATTATCTCCTACAACAAATGGTTTTAGGAGTAAAATTAGTACGCCGCTGGCAAAATTTTGCAGGGTGCCTGATAAAGCCAAACCTGCTGCAACACCAATGCCGCCAATAAGTACCGTTAGAAACGTAAGCTGAATACCGATAACCTGCATTACTGTAAGCACAAGTAGTACACGCAAAGTAATGAGTATCAGGCTGGTTAAAAAGGGTCTTAATGACGGATTGATGTCCTTGCGGTGCATACCGCCCTGCATCCATTTTCCCAATAGCTTAATGAGCCACAGACCCAATATAAGCAGTACTATCCCAAAAATTGCTGAAGGCCCTTTATCAATTATCCAATCGTAAGCTTTATCATAAAAACGGTTTATATTACCGGCATCAATCTTCATAATGGTATACGCTGTATCTTATTTCTTTTTTTGCTTGGCGTTATTGTTTTTAGTTACCGCTACTTTCTTGGCATCTTTAGCTGATGTAACCTGATCATCAGCTCCTTTAGCTTTTACGTTTTTCGGTGCAGTAGCCTTGCTACTTTCGGCCGATGTTTTAGAATCTTTCATATTTTTAATTTGTTAATCTTCAGCATTTAGCCATGCTTTTGCTTCTTCTATCTCTTCGGGTTTAAAGCCTTTTGATTGTCCGGGAATAGCTACAGTGAAAATATCGGTAAACCATTCTACTCCTTTTTCAGCGCTTACAACTGCAATTTTCTTCCATTTATTAAAGTTTTGTAAGCCTGCTTTAACATCCTGTACCAGGGCTCCTGCAGTAAAATTTTTTACATCCGTTTCTAATACCAATAAATACCTGATTTCCTTGAACCGATCGGCGGTTCTTTTCAAGCCTGTTAATAAAACGCTTTTTATATCATCACTGGTAACTTCTCCTGTTGCTCTAACACCAAAAATATGATCTGGTAATCCTGTAATTTCTGTTAGCATAATTATTCGTTTAGTTAACAACATATTAATCTGTCAAGAAGTTTTTGCTTTATAAAAATTCTGAAAAGTTGTATGAATCACAAAAACACTTGTATCAACGATTATGTTATAATGCCATACAAAAAATAAAATAATCCTATGAAAAACAACCTGTTGAAGCCGATTATTCTGGCTTATGGAACGGCCTTTTTGCTTTCAGCCTGTACTGGAGGAACAAAAAACACCACGGCTACAGATTCTTCTATGACTGATTCTACGCAGTTGGCATCATTAAAACCTGCCGGACCTGCGCCAGAATGGGGAAAAACCATAAAGCCTGAGATGCAGGTAGTAATAGAGAAGTTAAGCAGTTACGGGGATAAACCGATCGAGACTTTAAGTGCTGCTGATGCGCGAAAAAATCATACACCAACTGATGCCGTAATGGATTTGGTAAAACAAAATAACATTGTTGTTCCGGTTGCCAAGGTGGATACCGCCGGGAGGGATATTGATGTTGAAGGCGGTAAAGTACATTTACGCATTTATACCCCTAAAGTAGGAAATGGACCTTATCCACTTATTGTGTATTATCATGGTGGTGGTTTCGTTATTGCCAATATAGATGTGTATCATGCTTCAGCCCAGGCTTTAGCCGAACAGGTTGGTGCAGTTGTAGTGTCTGTAGCTTATCGTTTAGCTCCTGAAAATAAGTTTCCTACGGCCCATAACGATGCATTTACCGCTTATGAATGGGTAATAAAACATGCGGTAGATTTGAAGGCCGATCCGGCTAAGATTGCTGTAGTGGGCGAAAGTGCGGGTGGAAATTTAGCGGCAAACGTATCTGTAATGGCCAGAAATAAACACATTATGATGCCTGTACATGAAGTATTGGTCTATCCTATTGCTCAGTCTGATATGAATACCAAATCATATAAGATGTATGCAAATGCCAAACCGCTGAATAAAGCAATGATGAGCTGGTTTACCGAGAAATACCTGAATAGCATGATTGAAGCACAAGATTCCAGGATATCATTAGTTAATGCAGATCTAAAAGGACTTCCTTCAACAACTATTATTACTGCTGAAATAGATCCTTTACATGATGATGGTGTAATGCTAGGCGATAAGCTGAAAGCCGCTGGTGTAAAAGTTGATTCTAAAAATTATGAGGGTGTAACACACGAGTTCTTCGGCATGTCGCTTATTGTACCCGAGGCAAAAGCCGCACAGGCTTATGCTGCTGATCAATTAAAAGCTGCTTTTAAATAAATAAAAGCTGCATTGAAGTGTTATTTACTTCAATGCAGCGCTGTATGGCGCTAAGCGAAAGCTTCAAAACTCTCAACAGCAAACTGCTTAAGCTCCCTTTTTTGAACCTAAGCTCTGCATCAATTGATCGTATAAATCATCACTCGAAGCTTTTTTGGGTTTCATCTTTTTAACTGTTGCGCGTTTTCCTTTAGCTTTTGCTTTAATAATTTTCAATAATTCATTACTGTAATCATCTTTAAAGGTACTGAGGTCAAATTTTGAGCTATACTGTTTAATCAGCGCCAATCCCACATCCATCTCTTTTTTGGTGATACTGATATCATCAACCTTATTAATTTCGGATAAACTCCTGATTTCCTGGTTAAATCTAATCTTGGTGATGATAATTACATCTTCCATTGGATGAATAACACAAAGATTTTCGGTATTTCGGAGCACAAACCTGGCTACCCCGGCTTTGCCAGATTTCTGTAATGCTTTTAAGAGCAAACTATACGCTTTCCGACCCTGTTTTTCGGGCTCGGTATAATAAGAAGTTTCATAATAAATAGGATTAATATCCTTAATGTCTACAAAATTCTCAAGTTCAATAATCTTTGTTTTTTCAGGTGCGGCCTCTTCAAAATCGTGTTTATCCAAAATGATATACCTGTCTTTCAAGAAGTAACCTTTCACAATTTTCTCATAGGGCACCTCTTTTTGCGTACTTTCGTTTACCCTCAAAAATTTGATTCTGGCATGATCACGTTCATCGAGCATATCCAGATCAAGGTTACTGTTCTGAACACCGGAAAACAACTTAACCGGAATGTTTACCAAACCAAATCCAATCGAACCTTTCCATATTGATCTCATCGCTGAATGTTTAAAAAATTTACCTATTTAACATGTGCTTAAAACTAATTGTTTTAGATTTTATGGGTAGTAAATCGCCTACATCTCAAACTATTTAAATGATATAATGTTATTGAATTATCAACCCTATTGAAATACTTGTAAAACCATCATGTATTTTCAAAGTAATAATGAGAATAAAGAGATCATGATTGTGTGATTACCATTGAAAACATTTAAAAAGATGAAAATAGCCTATATTTCTACCTATCCGCCCCGTGAATGTGGCCTAGCAACCTTCAATCAAAATCTGGTTAATGCTTTAAGTTTAAATGCTACCTACGATGCTGCCAAAAGTTTTGTAGTAGCATTAAATGAGTCGGATGATGTGAATGAACACCAATACCCGAATGAAGTAAAGTTTGTGATACGGCAACAAAATCAGCAGGATTATCTGGAAGCTGCTGATTTTATCAACAACAGCGAGGTTGATACTTGTATTATTGAGCACGAATTTGGCATATACGGTGGTAATAGTGGTGTGTTTTTACTTTCACTGATTAACAGGTTAAAAAAGCCCTTTATCACGATCTTACACACGGTTTTAAAAGAGCCCAATTTTATGCAGCAAACCATTATCAAGGAGATTGCAGCCAAGTCGGCGAAATTGGTGGTGATGAGTAAAAAGGCGGTGATGTTTTTAACCAGCATATATCAGATTCCAAAAGCTACTATTCAGTTAATTGAGCATGGTGTCCCGGATTTAGAGCCTATTGTAAATAATCAAATCGCGCGGAGCGAATTATTTAAAGGTAAAAAAGTACTCTTTACTTTTGGTTTGATCAGTAGAAATAAAGGTTTGGAAACCGTAATTAATGCTTTGCCGGCTATTGTAGCCAAACACCCTGATGTTTTATACATGATATTGGGCAATACCCATCCAGGCGTAGTAAAACATAATGGTGAAGAATATCGCGACAGCTTGAAGGCACTGGCAAAAGATTTAGGTGTAGAAAAAAATATTGTATTCGTAAATAAATTCGTGTCTGAAGAAGAGCTTCATCAGTATTTGACAGCGTGTTCTTTGTACATCACACCTTATTTAAACGAAGCGCAGATCACAAGCGGCACCTTATCTTATGCTGTTGGTGCCGGTGCAGCCGTTATTTCTACACCATATTGGCACGCGCAAGAGCTACTGGCGGATAACCGGGGTAAATTGTTCGATTTTAAGGATCATGATACACTGGCGACAATTGTTAATGATCTTTTAAGTGATAATGATAAATACCAGAAACTGAAGCAAAATGCATATGAATATGGACTGAATCTGCGTTGGCCAGCCATTGGAGGTATTTATCTCAACGTTTTGAATGATGCATTGTCTGCAGGAGCCAAAGCGGCGAGATCAATTCCGCCTATTATAGATGTAGAAGGCATGCCTGCTTTAAATTTAAACCATATTGCGTTATTAACAGACGATACTGGTATTATACAGCATGCACGCTTTGGAATTCCAAACCTAAAAGAAGGTTATTGTATCGACGATAATGCGAGGGCATTAATTATGTCATTAATGGCTGTTGAACAGGATAAAAATAAAAGGGCTTTAGGTTTTATGCCAAGATACCTGAGTTTTATCCAATACATGCAAACTGAAGATGGAAATTTCAGGAATTTTTTAAGTTTTAACCGGCAATATCTGGACGAAGTGGGCTCTGAAGATTCTTTCGGTAGAACCATCTGGGCTTTAGGTTATTTAGTCTCGAGTGCCCCGAATAATTCCTACCGAGAATTTGGTCGCGAATTGTTTTCTCATTCTATCAAACACTTTAAAGAACTAAAGTATTTACGCGGAAAGGCTAACACCATTATAGGCTTATCGTATTACTTAAATGCACATCACGGAGATGAATTGATTATTCAGGAAATTAACATGCTGGCAGGTGCATTAGTGGAGTCGTATAGAGAAAATAAAGATGGTGACTGGCATTGGTTTGAAGACATTTTAACCTATGATAATGCCATTTTACCGTTAGCGTTGCTTCACCATTATGAAGCCACCGGAAACAAAGAATCGTATCAGGTTGCTATGGAAAGCATTGCGTTTCTAAATAGCTTTTCTTTCGAAAATGGATACCTGAATCCTGTTGGAAATGCCGGCTGGATGAAAAAGCACGGTAAAAATCCGATTTACGATCAACAGGCGATAGAAACAATGGCCATGGTTTTATTGTATGCAAAAACTTTCGAGGTTACCAAGGATGATCAATATCTGAATTTGATGCACATAAGCTATAAATGGTTTTTAGGCGAAAATAGTCTACATATTCCTTTATACGATTACGAAACCAATGGCTGCGCGGACGGATTGCAGTTTAACAGTGTAAACCGGAACCAGGGTGCAGAAAGTACATTGGCCTATTTCATCTCGCATCTGGCTATTTTGAAAAGTGCCGAAATGGAATATGAAACTTTATCTTCACCGTTACTGGAGGCAAATAAGATTAGCTAGCTTAGATTATCTTTAAAATGTTAAAGCTGATTCGAAGTGAATCAGCTTTTTTTGTGCGTTAACTTTTTGATCAGGAAAAAGCCAAGGCCATCCCATTCAATACCTTTAATATTGGATGGGATGGCTTCAGGATGTAATTATGATACGAAATTGAAGGGTAACAGAATCAGTTAGGAGTGATAGATAACTCTAATTATTCTCTAATAACCTGTTTAACAGCAATTCTAGATTTACAGTAGCAAATGATGAGCTATAATCTGATAAGCCGTAAGGTATAATCAACTCACCGTTACTGATAATTGATCCACAAGAATAAACCACATTTGGTACATAACCCTCTCTTTCATCGTTGTTAGGGATAATTAAAGGCTCTTTTAAATGGCCAATTTCGATATTCGGGTTTTCCAGATCTAATAAACTTACCCCAATGCAATATCTTCTCATCGGTCCTACTCCATGTGTAATCACAAGCCAACCCTTTTCAGTTTCTATAGGTGAACCACAATTGCCAATTTGCACCAATTCCCAATCATAGCGGGGTTGTTTTAAAAGAATAGGGTTTTCCCATACATTCACTTTATCAGAAAACATCAGGTAATTGTTCCATCCATCTATCCGGCTCATCATCACGTATTTTCCTTTGATTTTTCGTGGAAATAAGGCCAGGTTTTTATTCTGCGCTCCATCGCCATAAAGCGGAATCACTTTAAACTCGTAAAAATCTTCTGTTTGGACAAGTTTAGGTATAATCAACGAGCCATCAAAGGCAGTGTAGGTTGCATAGTACAGTACCTTGCCGTCATCTTTAAAAAATTTGACGAAACGGGCGTCTTCTATCCCTTTACGCTCAAATTCAGAAATAGGGAAAATTACACGGTCAGAAATATCGGTATCTTTTGAAAAAGTAATTGTGTGATAAGTGTCTGATAACCAAAGTATTTTATCGTACTCAATTAAACGAGACGGATTTTCCTTGTATAAATTTTTAGAATCCTTGATGATATTGCTTAAACTGGTATACTCAAATTTATCATCAAGTTTAGATTCAATTTCTTCCAAAACAGCGGGATCAATTTGTGCATAGGCCGCCTTTTTCAGAAATAATTTTTTGATATAAATGGCATTCTTTACAACCTCAGCCTCATCAACATAATTACCGACCGGTAAAACCTGGATATTGTTATTTTTATCGATTAAGGCGCGGCGGAAAACTATTGAAGAAATGTGTCCCTCGCCTACAGCCCTGAAACTAATGATTACTCGTTTTTCCCCTTCAACTAAATCAGTCTGATCAGGGTCATCCACAATGCTCGGATTAAAAAAAGCGGCTGATTCTATTGAATATTCGTGTGTAAAGTAAGCACCAATCAACAACCTGGTGTATTCATCAATGTCTTCAAATGATGTGCCTAAGGCTGTAAATTGTTTTTTTAATTTTTTACAATGGCGGGTTAAGATTTTGGTGATATTCCGGTGTCTTTTAGAATATTCCTGTAAAATGGGCGATATCAACGAAAATACTTTTTCATCCGGAAATTCTAAAACTTTTCGGATTACTTCTAGTGCTCTCTCCTCTCCGTTAAAAAAAAAACGGGCAATAACTCTCTTCGTATCTGGGTTTACCTTAACAGGTTTACGTTCTATATATAATCTCATTATTTAACAGTTTTGATGGTAAATTTAATGCTTTCCGTTTTATAATCTCCAACCCTATAACAACGAAATTTAAGGCTTAATTGTTTATGGTATTTGTACATAATTTCTACCTTTAGCTATTCATTTATCTATTAACTGTACCATAAATGCAAAACGAAAAAGCAGCATACGATCTTTCTTCAAACGAGACCATGCGGTTGCAAAAGCTCGACAAGTTTGAAATTTTAAACACACCTGCCGAAAGTGCGTTCGACCAGATTTCGCAATTGGCTGCCGAAATATTTGATGTACCATTCGCGGGAATCTGCTTTGAAGGTAATGATGGTTTTTTCTTGAAATCAGAGATTGGTGGAGCTGCTTCAGAGATTGTTCACCATCTTAACCAGACAACAAGGTTTGCTTTTTTTGCTTCAATGCCCATTTTATCGCGTGACGGTTATCACCTTGGTCTGATTTACGTGGCTGATACTACAGCTAAACCCGTTGAAGAAAGGCAGTTGAAAATGTTACAGCATTTGGCTGATCTGGTTGTGGAAAAACTGGAATCGAGAATGGCAATTAGGAGAACATTGAGGGCTTATGATGATCGTTTACATGTGCTTGTTCATGATCTCAAAAACCCAATGACGACCATTACCCTCCAATCTGAATTGCTTGGCCGCATTCCCGGTATTGATGAAAAGACATCTTTGATCGCAGGTAAGATGAATGTGCAATCAAAAAAAATGGTTGATAACCTAAATGGTATTTTAAGTGCTGCCAGGAAAGAGGCAACTTCATTTAAACCCAAAAAAGAAAAGATAGATTTAAAGCGAATACTGGAAGAGCTTAAAAAGGAATTTACGCTATTGCTCGAACGCAAAAATCAGGTCATTTCAATCGATATTCATGAGCCTGTTGAAGTTTTTGCTGACCCTGATAAAATCGCGATGGTTTTTAGTCAGCTGATAGATAATGCGATTAAGTTTTCGCCAATGGGCAATGAAATTTTTATTGGTTATCAAATTAAAGATGATGAGGTAACTATTGCGATAAAAGACAATGGTGTGGGGTTAACTGAAGAAGATCTTGAAAAAGTTTTCTTGAAATTTGCGGCGTTGAGTCCGGTAAGCACAAATCGTGAGAACAGCTATGGATTAGGGTTAATCACGGCCAATGCGTTGGTGGAGATTCATAAAGGTAAGTTGTGGGCAGAAAGCAAAGGGAAAGATTTAGGTGCTACTTTTTATGTCACATTACCCATCAAATAGGCTTAAATCTGATAAATCGCTGATTTTCATTTCTTCTAATAAAATTCTTTCCGGTATACCATTTTTATGGTATGACCATTTGATTAATCTGATCAAACCATCGGCTATTTCGATACCTGTAATATCGCCATCACTAAAACAACAACATCCACTGTTAAAGTAACCTGGCTTGTATTTACCGAAAAGCGGCGCCTTGTCTCCTTCCTTTATCCGTTTGCGAAGCTCGTTATTCAAAAACGCGAGATCGCTGGCATTTTTCTCTTCTTTGGCTTTGTTTAGTTTTACATAAATCCTTTCAAGGTGTGTTAACGATGCGAAAACCGGTTGGTGGGTGTGTCCGGTAATTAAAGCAATATTTTTTTTGGTGATGACCCAATCATACATCAATGTATTGTGCGCGGTTTTAAGCTGATTATCGTAAGCAGGTGTGTTTAGATTGATCTGAAGATATGACTGGAGCGGTGCCCATATGGTACTTACAAACCATTTACTAAACCAGTTTCCATCACTCTGTAAGTCGCCCTGATGTCCGTGGGTTAGAAAAATATCAAGTTTACGATCTCCTACCGGAATTCTTAATATTGCACCTTCATAAATACGGATTACTTCGCCATATATCCTTTTCAGGTTAAATTGTGATAAAGGATCGTTATCCCAATATAAATCGTGATTGCCAAATATTTTAGTGAAGTGATTTTTAGCAATAAAAGCTTTCTCTGCTTCGAATGTATCTTTATTGTGTTTGATTACTGATTCGAGTAAATTCTCCCAAAGCTCCTCGCTATCGCCTAAATTGATGTAATGGAAATCCTGCTGATGATAATATCCGAGTGCTTTTAAGTAATTTTTTTCCGCTAAAGTAAAATCGTCTGCATCATCGCGGGCACCTTTGTGCTGATCTGATAAAATGATGAATTTATCAGTATCAGTAACCTCGAAAACAGGTCCACGTTTTCCCGGACTGAGATCTATAGTTTTATAAAGTTTATCTAATGCCTCATGGATGCGTTTACGGTCAGGGTTTGAGCCAAACTTATTCGACATGCGAATAATCCAGGTATTGAGTAAGCGTTGTAAAAATTTCCGCATGTATAAATGAGATTTCGAAAGATTATTGCTTAAAATAACAAAAAACGTGATTAATCGTTTTCTTTAACGTATTCTATTATCTGCATTTGCTTTTCTATAAATGTTTTGCTAATTTTGTTAGTATTGAAAAGATCAGGAAGCGCAGATTTACCCTTACATTATGGGCAGGTACCACCCTGGCTGGCACATCGTATGGCTGCACTTGGCCTGGCCATAACAGAAGCCATACTTTTGGAGTATGGTAAAGCTGAAGTCATACGTCGATTAAGCAGTCCATTTTGGTTTCAGAGTTTGGGTGCCGTAATGGGAATGGACTGGCATTCTTCAGGAATTACCACATCAGTAATGGGCGCGTTGAAGAAGTCGATAAACCCCCTGTCAAAAGAATTGGGAATCTACATTTGTGGAGGCAAAGGCAAGTACAGTAGGGAGACACCACATGAACTTTTAAAAATCGCGGACAAAACAGGTTTGAATGGTACAGAATTGGTTCGGGCGAGTAAACTCAGTGCAAAAGTAGACAATACTGCCATCCAAGATGGATTTCAACTGTACCTGCATAGTTTTATTTTAAGCAATGAAGGCGATTGGGCAGTGGTACAGCAAGGCATGAGCGATAGCAGCGCAACAGCAAGAAGATACCACTGGCATTCTAAAAATTTGAAATCTTTTGTAGAGGAGCCACATACAGGTATTTGTGGCATTAACCAAGGTCAAATCCTGAATTTAACGGCGCACGATGCAGATCAGACCAGGCAGCGCATGATGAGTATTACAGCGGAATCGCCTACACGGATGCTTAATGAAATACAGCAATTGATATTGCCCAATCATCACGACGTAAAAGCAAAAGACGTAGATTTGAAGCGATTGGGAAGTATATTGTGGCTGGCACAGGAAAAGCAACCCTCAAATTTTGAGGAGCTATTGTTATTAGAAGGCATGGGACCGAGAACTTTACAATCTATGGCTTTGGTAAGTGAGGTCATTTACGGCACGCCTTCGCGGTTTACTGATCCTGCACGTTATTCATTTGCGCATGGCGGTAAAGATGGTCACCCCTTCCCTGTTCCGGTAAATGTTTATGATGAAACGATAAGTGTTTTGCAAAAAGCTATTGATAGCGCTAAAATTGGCAATACAGATAAGCAACAAGCGACAAAATCACTACATCAAATTGCCCGCAATGCAGAAAATGACTTTGTACCAAATATGGATTTTGAGAAAGTAATGCAAAAAGAACGTGCTGAGAGCTGGAAATATGGCGGTAGAACAGTTTTTGGGAAGGCAAAGCCACCAAAAAGTGAGCAATTGAAGTTGTTCTGATCTATTTCTATAGCATATCGTTTTACTGATTTATTTCAAAACCTGTTTGGCATGATCCGTTGCAGGTATTCATCTGTAATTTCCATGGCAGAAATAACAGATAATTATGAAAGGTCTTAGCGCCAGGCTAAGACCAGAAGCGTTAATTTATTTCATGAAATCAATATATTTAACACAGATTTTGATGTGGTAATTGGTATTCAAACATCGTTATCTTGACCGCAATGGCGAGATTTTTTGATTATGTTTAAAAGATCTCTCCACTACGCGTTGCTCCGGTCGAGATGACGCCGATTTTTACTATCTGTGATTGATAATGAAGTTGAAGAATCTTTACCAAGCGCCATTTTTTTCGCTCACAGCATTCATAAATCTGTGTTAATTAATTCCGTAGCCTCCGTCTTTCCGTGGCGGAAATAACAGAAAATTATGAAAGGTCTTAGCGCCAGGCTAAGACCAGAAGCGTTAATTTACTTCATGAAATCAATATATTTAACACAGATTTTAATGCGGTAATTGGTCTCGAAACATCGTTATCTTGACCGCAATGACAAGATTTTTTGATTATGTTTAAAAGATCTCTCCACTACGCGTTGCTCCGGTCGAGATGACGCCGATTTTGCTATTTGTGATTGATAATGAAGTTGAAGAATCTTTACCAAGCACCATTTTTTTCGCTCACAGCATTCATAAATCTGTGTTAAGCAATTCCGTAGCCTCCGTCTTTCCGTGGCGGAAATAACAGAAAATTAAGAAAGGTTTTAGCG
>Ga0182008_10000594_pt1 | contig 26623 bp, 27 predicted proteins | sample Sormic07211129_1_FD_120482 | JGI IMG/M metagenome (GOLD analysis project Ga0182008, IMG submission 120482) | Rhizosphere microbial communities from Sorghum bicolor, Mead, Nebraska, USA - 072115-129_1 metaG | ecosystem: Host-associated > Plants > Roots > Rhizosphere | place: USA: Nebraska...
GATAGGGGAAAGGGATGAGCGGGGGTATGAATCCCGTAGGACGGGGCTCCCCGAAAGGGGGATCTTCAGCGCCGGTCAGGCGGCGGCGGTTCCGAACGCGACCGAGGTGACGGTCGCGCTGAAGAGCACCGCCTCGTCGCTGCGCTCGCGGCCGGCGACCCGGGCGAGCGCGATCGCGCGGCCCGGCAGGTCGGCGACGAGCGGCACCACTGCCGCGCCGACCGCGGGCAGGACCGAGAGCTCCGGCAGGAGGGCGACGCCGAACCCCGCAAGTGCGAGGGCGATCGCCACGGTGTGATCCGCGACCGCGGTCGCTCTGAGCGCACCGCCGTCGACGGCCGCGTGGGCGAGCATCGAGCCGTGCCCGGTGTCGTCGACGATGACCGGCCAGCCGGCGAGGTCGGACAGGCGCAGCGCCTCGAGATCTGCCAGTTCGCTCGTGGCGGCCACGACGGCGACCACGCGCTCCTGGAGGAGCACGATCGAGTCGAATCCCTTCCGCACCGGCGCGGTGACGAAGGCGAGCTCGACGTCCCCCTCCTCGAGCAGCTCGAGCAGAACGTCCTGATCCTCGTTCTCGACCAGGTCGACCTGCAGCTCCGGGTCGACGTCGGCGAGCGAGGCAAGCGCCGGCGCGGCGATCCCGAGGCTGGCGCTCCGGAACGCGCCGATGCGGAGCACGCGACGGGCGAGACTCTGGCCCGTGCCGAGATGATCGGCGGCCGCCTCGAACTTGGCCGCGATCTCCCGGGCGTAGCGCATGAAGATCAGACCTTCCTCGGTGAGGGCGATCCCGCGCGCCCCGCGCGAGCGGTCGATCAGGCGGGCGCCGACGAGGCGCTCGAGGGCTCGGATCTGGGCGCTGATCCCGGACTGCGTGTACCCGAGGTGGCGGGCGGCGGCGATGAACGAGCCCGCGGCGACGACGGCTTGGAACGCGACAAGATGCCGAAGCTCCACCCCGGGCCAAGCGGGTCGGGCCGGATACGCGGCCTCCATTTCCGATTCGACGCCGACGTAAGGAAAATGTTTGTGCGCCGGCTTAGTACAGGCTCGACTATCTGCGCGGAGGGGCCGCTTCTAGCATCGCGGCCCTCCCGTGAGCTCCAAGCCCCTGCTCTCGTTCGTGCTCGCACGCGGTCGGCCCCTGGCACCGCAGATCGAGGAGCAGCTGCGTGACGCCATCCGCAGCGGCTTCCTGCGGCCGGGCACGCAGCTTCCATCGACTCGGGCGCTTGCCGCCGACCTCGGCGTCTCGCGGGGCGTGATCGTCAACGCCTACCAGGAGCTCCTCGCGCAGGGATTCCTCGAGGGCCGGCGGCGCGCGGTGCCGGTCGTCGCCCACCGCGTCGATGCGCCGGTCGAGAGCTCGATCGAGCCGGACGTGCCGGTCGCCGGCAGTGCGTTCAACCTCCGGCCGGACCTCCCCGATCTCAGCCTCTTTCCGCGTGGTCGCTGGCTCGCCGCGTGCGGCGAGGCGCTGCGGCGTGCGACGACGAGCGACTTCGCGTACGGGGACCCTTTCGGTGCAGCGCAGCTCCGCGCCAAACTCGCCTCCTTTCTCTGGCGCACCCGCGGTGTCGGCGTCGAGCCGGCACGCGTGGGGATCCATGTCGGCTCGACCCAGGCGCTGAGCGCGCTGTGCTCGGCGCTGCGGGCGCGCGGCGTCGCGCGCATCGGCGTCGAGGACCCGAGCCATCGCTGGCGCCGCGCGACGATCGCGGCAACCGGCGTCGAGGTCGTGCCGATCGCCGCCGATGCGAACGGCCTGAACGTCGAGGCGCTCGCCGACACGGCGGTCGACGCCGTGGTCGTGAGCCCGGATCACAACTTTCCCTACGGCGGGACGTTGAGCGACGAGCGACGGGCGGCGCTCGTCCGCTGGGCGATCCGGAACGACACGCTCGTCGTCGAGCACGACTACGACGGCTTCTTCCGCTACGACCACCGGGCCCGCTCGGTGCTTCAGAGCCAGGCGCCCGAGCGAATCATCTACGTCGGTTCCGCGAGCGCGCTCGTCGCGCCGTCGCTTCGCATCGGCTGGACGGTCCTGCCGCGCTATCTCGTCAACGACGTCGCCGAGCAGACGGCGTACGCGGTCTTCGCCCATTCGCGGATCCACCAGCTGGCGTTTGCGCAATTGATCGGGTCGGGACAGCTCGACCGGCACCTCCGCCGAGTTCGCGCGCGCTATGCGGCCCGCCATCAGCTCGCACGCGAGCTCCTCCCCACGCAGGGGGCGGCGGCGGGGCTCTATCTCCATGTTCCCCTGGAGGCGTCGGTCGACGAGCGCGCGCTCCTCGACGAGCTGAAGCACGAGGGAGTCGCGGTCGACGGAGTCAGGAAGAACGCGCTCCGCGAATGCGACCCGGGGCTCGTCGTCGGCTTTGCCGCTTCACCCGAGCCGACGCTGCGGGAAGGCTTGGCCCGGCTTCGCGCGCACTTCTAGTAGGAGACGCGACCCGGGCGGCCGTTCCCCACAGACGTCGGGATGGGGAACGGCCGCGACCGTGCAACCAAATGGAGGGAAGTCACGGTGCAGTGAGGGTCGCGCAACTCGTGCTGCAGCGGAAGAGCCAAAACAGTTGCGACAATTCCGGCCCAGATGAATCGACGTTCGTACTTTGTCGATGCGAAGTCCGTGTAGGTCGCGTCGCGTTGACGTCCGACGCATGCGCTGTCGGTCCGACATTCGCGAAAACGCGTCGACACGTGCGATGAGGAAGTGATTGAGACGATGCTGCCGCGCGTTAGTTAGCAGTTCATCTGGACTGCGAAAACGCGACGCGTTCTGGCTCTGGCTGCGCGAAAACACCGCGACTACCGTCGCCGATCGTCGACGGAATCACCGTCGCCGTCAACAGAAAGAGGAATCGATGGACAGACGTCTGTGGTCCGTCGTCGGAGCCGTCGTCGCAGCGGTGCTCTTGCTTGCGGCGACTGCTTCTGCGACTCCTGCTTCGACGGCCGGCACGCGAGCCGCGAAGCTCGCTGCTGCGCCATTCGCGCAAGCGTGGGCGCAGGTGCCGAGGACCGTCGCAGCACGGAAGGCCAAGAACCTCATCGTGATCGGCGAGGAGCAGGATCCATCCGGCTTCAACGTCAATCAGGCGACGCAGGCCTCCGCCTGGGCGGGCTACGAGGTCACGCCCGTGATCCGCGGCGCCTACATGATCACCGACCAGGGCGGGTACATACTCGACCTCGCGACGTCGGTGAAGGCCGACAAGACGAAGCTCGACATCAAGATTCGGCCCGACGCGAACTGGAACTGGGGCGGCACGAAGTCCCCGGTCACGGGCGCCGACTTCAAGTACACGCTCGAGGCGTACCTCGACCCCAAGAACGAGCCCGCGTCGAACACCGGCTACATCAACATTGACCCGAGCAAGACGAAGCTGATCGGGAACAAAGAGGTGCAGTTCTTCTGGCGGTCGTCGTGTCCGGCAGGCACCGTCGACGCGGGCACGTGCGCAGTCGGGGCGTTTGCGGACTACCGCGATCTCTTCGGCATCGTCTACCCGTCGAAGGCACTCGCCGGCCTCGACTGGAACACGCTCTGGAGCGATTGCATCTGCGGGACCGACGGCAAGCCGATCTCGGACGGCCCGTACATCCTGACCAACTGGACGAAGGGTCAGGGCGCGACCGAAAAGGTGAATCCGTTCTGGTACGGCAAGAAGCCGAAGATCCAGGAGCTCGACTGGAAGTTCGTCGCCGACACGAACACCGAGATCCAGGCGATGCGCGGCGGCGAGCTCGACATGATCTTCCCGAGCCCGCAGACCGCACTCGGCTCGCTGATCAACCAGCCCGGCCTCGTCTACCAGACGAACCGCGCGTACATCACCGAGCATCTCGAGCTGCAGCTCGACGGCGTGCACGGCAACCCGCTGATGCGTGCGCCGTGGATGCGGCAGGCGATCTTCCTCGCGATCAACCGTGCGTCGCTGATCAAGGCGATCTTCGCGAGCTACGCCCCGGGCGTGAAGCCGCTCAACTCGTTCGAGTACATCCTCGGTCCGGCGGCGCTGCCGCACTTCGCCAAGTGGTCGTTCTCGCAGAAGAAGGCGATCGCGATTCTCTCGAAGCACTGCACGGGCGGGCCGTCGAAGCCCACGCGCGGCAACCAGTCCGTGTGGACGTGCGCCGGAAAGCAGGCGGACTTCCGGTGGTACACGACCGTCGGCAACTCGCGTCGTGCGACGAGCGCGGCGATCTTCCAGCAGCAGCTGGCCGCGGTCGGGATCAAGGTCACGCCGCAGTTCTTCCCTGGGCCTGCCGTCCTGTTCGGCAACCTCCTGCCGGCCGGTGACTTCGATATCGCCGAGTACGCAGGCGTTGCCGGCTCGCCGGACCCGTCGAACAACGATTCGTTGTTCGTCTCGTCAGGCGGCCAGAACTACGGTCACTACCACAGCGCAAAGGTCGACGCGCTCATCAAGGCCGCTGCGACGGACTTCAACCCGAAGTCGCGGCAGCAGAAGTACGAACAGATCGACACGATCCTCGCCAACGACCTCCCGCGCATCCCCCTGTACACGTATCCGGCGATCCTCGTCCACCGGTCGACGCTCGGCGGTATGGAGCACAGCGATGCGTCCCTCTCCACGGGCCCTGCCTGGAACGCGGAGGAGTGGTTCTGGAAGTCGTGATAGCCGAGGCCCGGGCTCAGCCCCGTCGCTGAGTCCCTCCACGGGATCCGCGTCCGCGCCGCCGGACGCGGATCCCGGCCCGGGACGCGCAGTCAGTCAGCGAACCGCCGCACGCCTGGCAACCGCTTTCCGGGAGCACCGGGCGCAATACAGGCGGCGGTGTGGCGGAGGTATCTCTCGTCCACAGTTCCAGCAGCGGTGCGCCACGTCTCGCTGCTTGAGAATTGCCACGGACTGCCCATCGGCGAATCAGCCGATCATGTCGAGTTTGGATCGGCCCCTCTTCCGGGATCACTTAGGCATGGTTGGCGAGCGCCGGTTCGAGGAGCCGCTCAAGCTGCTCGAGCACGTTCTCGAGGTGCTGCGGACAGACGTCGAGCGCGACGAGGCGATCGAGCGTCTCATTCAGGATCTCGAGGACGAGCGTGCAACCCTCGTGGCGGGGCAACTCCAGCGTCAGTGGCGCTGAGGGCGAGCGGGTCGTCCTTGACGCCAACGGCCCGGTGGAGAGCCGGCCTCAAGTAGCGCAAGACGTAACCCTCAGCGTCTCGGGGAGGCTAGAAATGATCAAAGCGGCGCTCGGCGTCGATTCTGACGCCGTCGATCGTCACAGCTCCGCAGGCGAGGCCGCTCGCCGCAATACCCGCAGATGCGACGCTCGTCCTCGGAGAACCACTCCAGGAGGTCGATGTTCGAAACGGGGAGCCGCAGCACCACACGCCTGAAGCTATGACGATCCACGTGGCGCGTACATGGGCCGAACGACCCATTTGCTGCCGGGGGAGGCCTGCGTGGTGTGGGCGGCGCTCAGTGAGAAGCACCGCCCGCGGAACGCTTTCGACCGCAGGGGCATCCGCTTTGAAGGCGGTGACTTCCCCGGTTCTCCGTCTCGATCGCTGTCCCCACCGGGCCGCACGCGTAGCTCCTGCCCGCGCGAACCCTTTCCGAGCATTGACACGACGTCGTGTAAGCACGCCGTAAAAGCGTGTGTGCCGTCCCGCAGCGCCGGCGTTGTTCGGGCACCTTGATGGCCGGGGTCAGCAGTCTCTCGAGACGGCGACGAGCCGGAGGGTTTCGTAGCTCAGGCGCTGTCGGGGAGAGTGGGCGGCTGCTGACCCCAGCCCGTTCTCCACCCTGCCAGAAGTGAGGACGTTCCGCCGCCGTTCTGCGGCGGATTCCCGAGCGCGGCGACTGCGGCGACGATCTCGGCTTTCGTTTGCTGCATCGCCTGCAGGGCGCCGTCGACCCGCATGTCGTCGTCCTCGCCGCAAACGCGTCGCCCTCACGCTCGAGGCTGTGCCCGCGGGACTGCGGACGGAGTGGCGGCGGCAGACGTGGACGTCGCTCCTCTCGATCGCCTCGCACGTCGTCGTGGTCGTGTCGCTGATCGTCGCGACGCACGCCAGGTGGCCAAACGCAGACAATCGGCCTCCGCGCGAAGCTGCCGCCGACGCAGAACGCCGCTAAACTCAACGCTTCGGGCGCGTAGCTCAGCGGGAGAGCACTCGCTTCACACGCGAGGGGTCGCTGGTTCGATCCCAGCCGCGCCCATCACATCACGAACGCGCTGCAGAAGCCGGCTTCTTGGATAAGCCAGCGCGATCGCTCAACGACGACGCAGGGCTCGTGCGAGATTTCTGCGAGATCCGCGACCGCCCGCGATTAGTAGAACGCGCGACCCGGAGCCACGCCCTATGTCGGTGGCGTTCCGAGTGAGGGAGCTGAGGCAGAGGCGTGACCTGGGCGTTCCGCGATGGAGCCAGACGCGCCCGTCGTGACTTGAAGAGCCGCGACCGCGATCAGTGGGATGACGAGAAGAGCGGGTAGGCACACGTCGAAAACTGCGATCGAAAACCGGCTTGAGCACACCTTGTCGGAGCGGACGTCGACGGCACGCGCCGCGAGGGGCGAGCCCGACGACGAAAGCGTCACTGACGCGACACTGGCGCGATCTGGTCAACCGTGCAGAAGCGCGAGACGTGCGGGCAACCCGAGGAACGTCTGGGCTTTGGCCGACGGAGAATCGGACGCGTCACCGGGTCGCCGAGGCTCGGCGTTTTCGGCGTCAACTCGTGCTGTCGCTGCTTCGCGGCAGCTACGAGACTCCAGCAGCCTCACGGACTAGCGCGATCGGCTCTTCGTCATCGTTTTCCAGGGTCGCTAGGACCTCCCATGTCTGGGGCGTCCCGCCTCCCATCTCCATGACGATGTGCGATCCAACTTGGAGCGTGCCGGCGTCGCTGGCGTCGTAGTCGCCGATTGGTTCCCGCGTCTCTGCTTCGATCAGGTGATACGTCTTCACGCTCTGAGCTTAGGCCGTCCGTGTCGCCGCGCCACCGAACTCGTCGGTTGTCGCGTCTCCTGAGTCGCCGGCTGCGTTTGTGCTGACCGTTGTCGCGGGATAGCTCCGTGGTGGAGGAGACACAGGTGTCCCGCGAGGCTGTGCAGGCGTTGGTTCGTGCGGTCGCTGCCTGTGAGGTTGCGCTCGAGGCGCTGCCCCATCTTCCTGAGGATGTGCGGGGACTGGCGCAAGCGCCGGTGGAGGAGTTGTGCCGGATCGTCCGGCCCGCCCTTCAGGCGATCCACGCAGACCCGGCCGGTTCCTAAGCCGTTAGCGTCGCGGATCGGTCGCTTCTGCGACCGTTTTGCCGGCCCCTATGTGCTTGCAGACGACGTCGAAACCGTCATGGTGGGCGACGATGTCTTCCACGTCTTCGATGTCGTGGCCGGTTGCGACGATGAACAGGGTCGGGTCGGAGCGCACGCGTTCATAGAGCTCGAGCTCGACGTCTATCTGCTCCACGCACTGAGGATCGCCGCACTCGCAGATCGCGGTCATCGAACCAGCCATCGGACCGAATATCGCGTTTATGCCCTCGATCTTCTCGTTGAGCTGGCGGAAGGCGCTCTCGTTGGCCGCGATCCGTGCCCGCCTCGTCTCTTCGTCCATCGCGCTCCCCGCTAGTCGATGTCGCCGATTTCGAGCATAGAAGCCATTCTCTCAAGCTTGACTGACTGGTCAATCCGTTTGACCTCCGCGCACAGAGTGTACGGGGGCTCGTGAGGACTTCTCCTTGAGCGGGGAAGGTCTCACCACACTGGGCACGTCCGAGGCGTTCCGTCCCCACGGCGGGCGTCTCGGCGCGGGGCCGTGGATCGGCCACCGCCGCCAGGGATTCGTCGACGTTTCCTTGAGTTCGCGCGCAGTGTTCTGACCGTCGGCGCGCGAAGACCACGCGGTCATGAACGCGGCGGCGCGCCCGGTTTCCCGCATCACGACCCGAGCCCGTTGATTCCGGTGGCTTGGATGGACACTCCGACGCGCAGCTCGTCCCGGCGCCGTTCCAGACGATCTCGTTCGCACCGATCCGCTCCACGTCCTCGCTTCGCCTGCATCGCTGCCGTCCGGCCCAGTGCATCCGATACCGCCAGTAGGGAGGGCATTGCTCCCCTTTCCAGGGCCGGACGCCGCCACTCGGTCCGGGCCAAGAGAGTCATTGCGGGGCAACGATCTCTCCCCTCGGTTGCCGCCAGTCGGGCGATGCGACCGCAGCCCCGCATCCGTAAAACGAAGAGCCCGACTGGACGGATCCGGCTCGGTTAAATCGGTCGCGGATCCGGCTCGGGCGCTGGCGGCGGAAAGGGATCGGGCGGCTCGGGCGGCGGCAGCGGCGATGGGTCAGGCGCCGGATCCGGAGGCAGCGGCGGCTGCGGATGTGGAGTAGGCGGCTGGATCATCGACGCCACGGGCCCTGCTCTTACCCACCGTCGGCCTCGAAAAACGACGCAACAAGCCTTTACGCATTCTGCGGCCGCGTTCCCGTGCCCGAACGATCGCCTCGCGCACAGGCCGCGTAACGAGCCAGCCGGGTTCTTCTTTTTGATCCATGTTCGTTCGCCGGGTCGGTACGGCTTCGTTGTCGATTACGTCCGGCGGGACGTCGACCCAGGCCGGCTGCCCCACCGGCGCACCAAAACGCCACGCCGATGCCGGCATGACCTGATCGTTAGCTGCCCGCCTGCCGGCTTGGCGTTCCTTCACGACGTAGGCACGCCTCGTTTGGCCGTCAACGCGCCGGCAGCTCGGACGCGTGCGCGAGCGCCGGATGGCGCCTCGCAAACGGCTAGACCGCGCGCCCATTTTCGACACGCGTGTAGATCGGAAGCGAGAGCGGCCACCGGGGCGATTGCGCCACCGGGGGCCTTGACGCCGAGCCAGATCTGACGATCGTGCGAAGTACGCAACCTAGGGGGTCTAGATGCGCACGAAGATCGAATACGGCGGCGGCGAGCTCGAAGCCGTCCTTCTCGACAACGACACGTGGCTGGTCAAGATCGGCGAACTCGAGGAGACCTCGTCGTATCTCGATTACGCGCTCGCCCGGTTGCTCGACGCTGAGACGCACGAGGTCCACCACTTGGCGGCTCGAATCGTCGAGCAGCTGCTGATCGAAACCATGAGCCAGCGGCCGTTCACGTACACGGTCGAGCTCGGGGACGGGACGCAGCAGATGTACACGCACCCGACCCGCGAGGTGGTCGAGCGTGAGGTGTTCAAACTTGCGGGCGGGAACGTCGTCGCCGAGAACGTCACACCTCCGCGCGGAGCGAAGCCGGGCCTGATCCATGCGCGCCCGCTGCATCCGGCTCGACCTTCGAGTCGCAGACGGATCCGACGTTAGCCGCGCGTTGCGGCTCTCGTGAGCGAGGCACGCGTGGTGTCGGAGTCGGACCGAAGCGTTGTCGGTTCGAGTCCAACCCGGCTGCGGCTCGCCGGCCGCGGTCCAGAGCGGGCGACGACTTCGCCCGCGTCGGTGACCTCCGACGCGTCGACGGTGGCGGTGCCGACCTCGGCGTAAGGGACGCTGGCGCAGGGGAAGCGGCGACGCAAGGCCGACGGATCGCGATCAAGCCCCGCGCGATCACGTAAGAGGCATCCGCTGCGCTGCGGAGCAGCGTCATTCGCGGAGCCAGGGCAGCGCAAGCGGACGGGTTCACGAGGGCATCCGCGACTCGGGGCATGGACGGCTGGACGTTGAGGCGTCCGCGTCGACGCGGCAGAGTCGAGGTTCGCGCTCGCGGCGCTGGAACGGCTGCCCAGCTGATCCGCGTGCGGCTGATCTCTCTGCGAACGTTGCTGCGGAAGGGGAGTCGCGACGAGGCTACGCGCGATGCGAGTTGAGCGCTGCGGTCTGCTTTGGCGGACAGAGCTGATCGGCGTACGAGCAGAACACACAACAGTCGCCAGGCAACGGCTTCAAGACCGTTTCGCAGGACTCGCATCGATACACGTGCCGGCACGCGTCCGTCGGCATCGTCTCGGACTTGGCGAAGCCGCAGTCCGGACATGTGAGCGTCGCGGTAAAGACCACGACTTCAGCGGGATCCCACCTCCACCACCGGACGATCGCTTGGAACCGCCGAAGCATCGCCGGAGAGTAGGGCCTCTGTCCGGCGCTCACTGATTGACGAGTCAGTCTGTTTGCCGCGTTCGCCACCGCGGGAGAGACAAGCGCCTCACTTAGCGGGGAGGCTCACGCGGGCGGCTCGTTGCGGCACGGCCGCCCGCGTTCTTCGTCATCGCAGGGCGGCTTGCGAGGAAGCTGTAGCGCCGACGGGGTACCGCACGTTCGAGCAGCTACCGGCGGCGCTTGATCGTCGGCTACATCGTCAAGGCTCTCTCAGAAGCCAACGTCCTCTCGGTCGTATGGGCTGCCCGCGCTCGCTAGGCACGGATCCAAACCGGCGCGCAGCTCAGCTCGCTGCGGTTCCCGGCCCGATCCTGCGCGCGAACGCAGAGCGTCAGCTGACCCGCCCGCCGCGGCCCGCGCCAGCGGACGAAGCGCGGCTCTCCGCTCGTCGTCGCAACGCTCGCGTGGATCGTCTTGAGCACGAGCTGTCGGCGGCGGACGACGAGGTCGACGGTCGCGCCGCCGCTCTCCTCGAGCACGCGGTACCGCAGCGTGACGATGCTCCCCGATCGGCCGCGGCTCACCAACGCCCGCACGACAGGCGGAGTGGAGTCGACGGCCGACGGGGGCGCTGCCACAGGCGGCGCCGGTTGCCCGACGGTGACCTGGACGCTCGTCTGCGTCGACGCGCCGGCCCCGTCCGTGACGAGAAGCGTCACGACGTACGTGCCGGCGCCGTCGAACGAGGCTGCGGCGAGGGGCGAGCCCGTCGCGCCGTTTCCGTTCCCGAACGCCCAGGCGTACGAGACGATCGTCCCGTCGGGATCGGTCGACGCCGAGCCGTCGAACGAGACGAGCTCGCCGACGTGCGGCTCGGTCGGTGTGAACGCGATCCGCGCGACGGGCGGCGCGTTTCCGGGCGGACGCCCGACCTCACCTTGGCCGACGACGAACGTCCAAGCGTCGCTCGGTATCCAGGAGGACGGGGCTCCGTCCGGCTGCGACAGCCAGAGGATCCGCCACACGTACGTGCCGTCCGCGAGTGGCCCGATCGTCGCAGTCGACGGACAGGATGGCTCGAAGCTCGCCACATTCGTAGGTCGTGTCGACGACGAGGTCGGTGAACGAGGGGTCGCGCGCGACCTGGAGCATCAGCCGGACCAGGAACACGCCGGTGAGCCAGTCGGTGCCGAACTCGAGCCCGACCGGCCCGCCGCCCGAGACGACCGCGCCGTTCGCGGGTGACGTCAGCCAGATGCCGCGCTGCTCCGCGCGTGAGCTGTCGACGACGACGAGGGTCACGCAGGCCGCCAGCACCGTGCCGAGCATGCGCACGGACAGACGATATCTCCGGCGGAGGCTTTGTTTCCCGACGCCCGGGGAAAGCGCGCCCCATGTTCGCACGCGTTGAGTCGTTCAGGGCACAACCCGATGAGATGGACGACCTTCTCACGGGCCAGCACCACGCCGTCGGCCGGGTTCGGACGATGGCCGGCAACATGGGCGGTTACGTCCTCGTCAACCGCGACAGCGGTCAGCTGCTGAACGTGACCTTCTGGCAGAGCGAGGACGAGCGCCAAGCGGCAGAAGAGGAGTTCAACGCAGCGTCGAGCCACGGCGAGGTCGTCGAGTACGCGGTCGCGATGCAGCAGGCACTCCGGACATGAGAGGAGTGGAGGAGCCACGCGGGCTCCTCCACTTCCCTTTCGCATAGAACAGACGCTAGAGCGTGAACGCGCCGCTGGTGCTCGAGACGTACCCCGGCCCCGCCTGGCCGAGCGGCACGAAGATGCGTGACATCACACCGCCGAAGCGGACGTGCGACGTCAGCGCCGTCGAGATGACGGTCGATCCGGAGACGGTCGTCGCGCCGCGCAGGAACACGCGCTGCACGGAGATCCAGACCTGGCGCGCCTTCGACCAGCGCTGGATGACGACGTAGTGTCCGACGAGCGACCGGGCCGCGAGGACGTTCACGCGGAGCCGGTGCCCGGCGAGCCGATGGACGACGACCTTCGGGCGAACGTTCACCGGAACCGGTGCGCTCGTCTGGCCGCCGACGTTCGCGACGAACGTGGTGCGCTGCATCGGCTTGAACGTGATGCTGAACGACCCGTCGGCTTCCGTGCTCGTGTCGGCGACCGGGAAGAAGTGCTTCGTCCCGGTGTGGAACCCGCGGATCGTCACCTTCGTCCCTGCCGACGCGCCTTCCACCGTGCCGGTGAGGGTCACGCGCTGGCCGAACATGAGCAGCGAGCGGTCCGCGTCGAGCGTGACGTTGCCGATCGGCTTCGCGGCGACGACGGCACTCGGGACGGACGTCGCCGTGCTCGAGCCGGCGCTGTTCGATGCCGTCACGCGCACGCGCAGCGTGTTGTCCTGGTCGGCCGACGTCAGCGTGTACGACGTGGACGTCGCGCCCGTGATTGCGTTGCAGCCCGCGCCGTTCTTGTCACAGCGCTGCCACTGGTAGGCGTACGTGATCGGCGTGGTTCCGCTCCACGTGCCCTGCGACGCCGTCAGCGTCTCGCCGATCCGCGCAGTCCCGCTCAGCGTCGGCGGAGCCGTGTTGCTCGGCGCCGTTCCCGCGGCTGCCGCGGTCGCGGTAACTGTCGCCGCGGCGGCCACTGTCGAAGCGATCATCAATACGAGTTTCTTCACTCGTTCCACCTCCTCTCTCCCCACGTTCCCGGGCCGCCGGTTGCCATGTCCCGCGTTTGTAAGAGGTTCGTGAACTTTGTTCGCCTCACGAACAAGGTGTAGATTCGCGCGATGGCGAGGGTGCCGCTCGAGCGTGTCATTCGAATCGCCGCGTTCCGGTCGCAGCTCCGCAGCTTTCTCCGCCACAGCGAGCGCCGGTGCCTCTCCCTCGGCCTGACGCCGCAGCGCTTCGTGCTCCTGCTCCTGATCGACGGGGCCCCGGACGGCAGCCGGCGCGCGAGCTTCACGGATCTCGCAGCGCGGCTCGAGCTCGAGCGGAACACCGTCACCGAGCTCTGCGCCCGGGCCGAGGAGGCCGGCCTGATCGCGCGCGAGGGCTCCGCGGTCGACAAGCGCGTCGTCTACCTCCGGCTGACGAAGGACGGCGACCGGCTCCTCCAGCGCGCCCTCGCGGAGACCGACGACGTCCGGCGCGAGCTCCTCGAGGCGTTCGAGCTGCTCGCGGACGCATTCCGCACTGCTTGAAAATCGCGGTCGCGGAGCGCAGGATGATGGGCGGACGGGCGTCCACCGCCCGGCTGGATGCGGCTCGGTCGGGGGGACCTGCCACTGATGCGGACGCTCGTGTCATACGCTCGGCTCGTTGATCCCGCGCTCGTCGCGGTGCTTCGCCGCGCCGGCTTCGACGCCACAGCCGTGGACTCCGACCACGTCGTCGCTGCGGCAGCGCACGACGGCGAGCCGGCGGTCGTCCTCGCCGTGCGGTCGGCATCGGACGTAGAGGTCATCCGGTCGGTGCGGCGGGCGGCGCCGCACTGCCGGATCCTCGGGCTCGTCGACGACGCCGGCGCACGCGAGTTCGTGATCGACGCGCTCGTCGCAGGTGCCGACGGCTTCGCATTCCCGCACACGCCGGCGGAGATCGTGAAGCCGCTCCAGCTGCTCGTCGCCGGCGAGACGGTGATTCCGCGCGTCCTCACAGAGCTGCTCACTGACGCACTGGCACGGCGGGCAGGCGGCCTCGAGCGCTCGCACAGCCGCCTGAACCTCACGCACAGCGAATCTGCCGTGTGCCGCTGCCTCGAGCGCGGCATGACGGTGCGCGAGATCGGCGAGTTCCTGGGGATCGCCCCCACGACTGCCCGCCGTCATCTCGCCGCCGCGATGCACAAGGGCGGGGTCAAGAGCCGCGCCGAGCTGCTCGCACTCTTGACGCCGGCGCGCGCGGCCGCGTAACCGAGTCGCGGGCGGGTATACGCGGCGCCGTGCTCGCGGCACCGCCGTCGCGGTCGTTCGTCACGCTCCTCGGGGTCTTCGCGGTCGCCTGGACCGTGATCTGGATCCTCGTAGGGGTTTGGACACGCCACGAGGTGCAGACGCTCAAGCAGGTCAGCGGGACGGTCGTGACATCAGGCCGCGCGGTGAAGCAGACGGGCGACGCGCTGCAGGGGCTCGGAGCGATCCCATTCGTCGGCGGCGACGTCGCCCGCGTCGGGCGCCAGGTGAGCACGGCCGGCGTCTCCGCGCAGCGGAGCGGCCGCCAGAGCCGCGAGGCCGTGCAGAGCCTCTCGAACCTGCTCGGCATCTCGATCGCGCTGATCCCGAGCGTCCCGATGCTGGCGTTGTTCGTCGTGACCTTCAGGCTCGTGCGTCGCCGGTGAGCCTCGCCTTTACCCGCACGGTTCTTTTCCTGCGGCTGCTCGTCGTCCCCGCGCTCGTGTTCGCGGCGGTCGCCTCGTGGCGAGAGCTCCCGGGAGTCTCGTCGCTGCCGGACGCGGGTGTCCACGCGCTGCTCCCGAGTGACACGCCCGCCGCGCAATCCGAGGCCGAGGCGTCGCGCCTGTTCGGGTCGTCGCTGCTGCCGCGCATCGCCGTCGTCCAGCGCAACCCGCACGGCCTCAGCCTCAACGACCAGCGACGTGTCGCTCGGCTCGCGCTCCGGCTCGACCAGGACAAGCTGCGGGCGTTTCCACGCGGCTCGAGAGCACTCCCCTACGTCAACACGCTCCGGCTCGTTCCCGGTGCCCGCGAGCGATCCACGACTGCGATCACCTATCTCGGCTTCCCGGACTCCGTCGCACCCGTCGACCAGCGGAACTACGCGTATCAGTACGCGCGCGCGGCCTCGCTCCCCGGCGCGACGGCCTTCGCCACGGGCTTCATCCCCGGAACGCTCGCACAGTCCGACCTGATCACGCACAACCTCCTCTGGGTCGAGCTCGCCACCATCTTGTTCGTCGCGGCCGTCATCGGCGGCTACCTCCGCTCGCTGCTCGCGCCGCTCGTCACGCTCGCGGCCGCGAGCATCGCCTACGTCGTCTCGATCGGCGTCGTCGCGTGGCTCGCGCAGACGCAAGGCCTGAAGCTGCAGAATCAGGTCGAGCCGATCGTCGTCGTGCTCCTGCTCGGGGTCGTGACGGACTACTCGGTCTTCTTTCTCTCGGGGATGCGCGGCCGCATCCGCCGTGGCGAGGATCCGGCCGACGCGGCACGCAATGCGACGGCCGAGGTGCTCCCGATCATCGTCACGGCAGCGCTGCTCGTCGCCGCCGGACTCGCGACGCTGCGCCTCGCGAGCATCGGCTTCGTCCAGACACTCGGGCCCGCGATGGCGGTGGTCGTCCTCGTCAGCCTCGGCGTCTCGATCACCTTCGTCCCCGCGTGCATGCGGATCTTCTGCCGGCGGCTGTTCTGGCCCGGGCTCGGGGCCGAGCCCGGCGCCGACCCGCTCCTGTCCCGGGCCGGCGCGGCGCTCCGACGCGGCGTCGCGCGAGGAACGAGCACGCGCCTCGTCGCCTTCCCCGTGATCGTCGTCGTCACCGCCGGGCTCGTGCTCGCAGCGTCGGGCATCGGGTTCGCGCGGCTCGCGCTGACCCCGATCCGCGGTCTCCAGCAGACGACTCCGCCCACGATCGCAGCGAGCGCCGCGGAGCAGGGCTTTACCGGCGGCATTCTCGCGCCGACCGAGATCGTTCTGCGGGCGCCCCGCGTCGGCGCGCGCAAGCAGAGCCTCCAACGGTTCGTCCGCGCGCTCGATGCGCAGCGCGAGGTCGGCGCCGTCTTCGGCCCCGGTCTGGCCCCGATCCCCGAACGGTTCGAACCGGTGTTCACGAGCCGCCGCGGCTCGGCCGTCCGCTACTTCGTCGCCTTCCGCCATCACCCGTACAGCTCGGCCGCGGTCGGCGACCTGAGCAGGCTCGAGCGCGCGATGCCGTCGCTGCTCGCGAATGCCGGCCTCCCCGGCGCACGCGTCCTCTACGCCGGCGACACGGCCCTTGCGAAGGCGACCGCGGGCCGCGTGTACCACGACCTCCTCTGGGTGGGCCTTGCCGCAGCGGCCGTGAACCTCGTGCTGCTCGCGATCTTCCTCCGCGCCGTGATCGCGCCGCTGCTGCTCGTTGCGAGTAGTGCGCTTGCGATCGCCGCGACGTTCGGATTGACCACCTACGTCTTCAAGGATCTCTTCCACACCGCCGACTTCACCTACTTCGTTCCGCTCGCCGTCGGTGTCCTGCTCCTTTCGTTCGGAACGGATTACAACCTGTTCGTCGTCGGGCGGATCTGGCAGGAGGCTGAAACGCGTACCACTGCCGACGCCATCCGCGAGGCGGTCCCTCGTGCGAGCCGCGCGATCTCCATCGCGGGCGTCGCTCTCGCGTGCTCCTTCGCGATGCTCGCGATCGTCCCGATCGCGCCGTTCCGCGAGTTCGCGGTCGCGATCGGGATCGGTGTGCTGGTCGACACCTTCGTCGTGCGGACGCTTTTGATCCCCGCCCTGCTCGCGGCGGCCGGCCGGCGTAGTTGGTGGCCCAGCCGCCGCGGCGTTCTCGCACCGGTGGAAGGAGACACCCCATGATGCGGCCGGATTCGTCGACGGGCAGCGCGACGGGTGGCGCCGACACGGCAGCTCGGGAAGCGAGCGACGACCGCCGCACAGCAGCGGCAGATGTCGCAGCTGGCGGACCGCCTGCACGGACATCGCAAACGCCCTCGCCACGATCAAGAGCGGCGACAACGACGCCGCCGCGAGCTCGCGAGAACTGCGCTGTAGCAACTGCAGCAGTCGTCAAAGTAGGGGCGTGCGGCGCTTTCGCCAAGTCGACGTGTTCACCGAGACGCCCTACCGCGGCAACCCGGTCGCGGTCGTGCTGGACGGCGACGGCCTCTCGACGGAGGAGATGACCGGGATCACGCGCTGGACGAACCTGTCGGAGGCGACCTTCGTGCTGCCGCCGACATCGCCGGAAGCCGACTATCGCGTCCGCATCTTCACCAGCGCGGAGGCGACGCCGACCCGGCCGTCGGCGGAGCTGCCGTTCGCCGGCCATCCGACGCTGGGCACGTGCCATGCGTGGCTCGAGGCCGGCGGCACGCCGCACATGCAGGGGACGGTCGTGCAGGAATGCGGCGCGGGCAATGTTCGCATCCGGACTGCAGGCGGAATGCTGTCGTTCGCGGAGGCACCGCTGCTCCGCTACGAGCCCCCGGATGCCCCCGTCGTCGAGGAGATCGCGACGTCGCTCCGCATCGCGCGCGACGAGATCGTCGACACGATGTGGATCGACAACGGTCCCGGCTGGGTCGCCGCGCTGCTGCGCGATCCGGCTGCGGTGCGGGCGCTATCGCCCGGGCAGGTGACCCTCGACCTCGGCGTCGTCGGCGTCGCCGGCGAGGAGGTCGAGCTGCGAGCGTTCTTCCCGCGCGGCGGTGCGACGGCCGAGGATCCGGTGACCGGGAGCCTGAACGCCGGCGTCGCGCGGTGGCTCGTCGACAGCGGCCGCGTCACGCTCCCCTACGTCGCGGCGCAGACGACCGGGCGGGTGCACGTGTCGCAGGACGACGAGGGCACGATCTGGATCGGCGGTGGGACGATCACCTGCGTCGCGGGCGAGCTGCTGGTATGAGCCGCGTCGCCGTCGTCGGGCTCGGCGCAATGGGCAGGCAGCTCGCCCGGCGCCTCCTCGACGCCGGCCACGACGTCGTCGTCTGGAACCGCTCGCCGCGCGATTTCCCGGCGCCCTTCGCCGCGTCCCCGCGCGAGGCGGCGGCGCGCGCGGACGTCGTGATCACGATGGTCGCGGATCCACGCGCACTCGCGGCCGTGACCGAGGGCGAGGACGGAGTCCTCGCCGGCCTCGAGGGGAGGCTCGTGCAGATGTCGACGGTGAGCCCCGAGGCGACCGCACGGCTCGCAGCGCTGACCGGCCGCCTGGTCGACGCACCGGTGCTCGGCAGCATCGGCGAGGCCGAGTCCGGGACGCTCACGATCTTCGCCGGCGGCGACATCACCGAGGTGCAGCCGGTGCTCGCGACGCTGGGCCGCGTGTTGCCGGTCGGCGCGGTCGGCGCCGGCACCGCCGCGAAGCTCGTCGCGAACGCAACCCTCTTCGGAGTCCTCGCAGCGCTCGGCGAGACGGTCGCGCTCGGACGCGTGCTCGGCCTCGACGACGCGACGCTGTTCGACGTGCTCGCAGCGACGCCGCTCGCGGCGCAGGCGGAGCGGCGGCGCGCGGTGCTCGCGGGCGAGCCGTCGCCGCCGCGGTTTCCGGCGCGCCTCGCGCTCAAGGACGCGGAACTCATCGCTGCCGTGCTCGACCAGCCGGCGCTCGCCGGCGCAAAGCACTGGCTCGCGGCTGTCGCCGACGGCGACGCCGACTACACCGCGATGCTCAGCGAGCCCAGTCGAGCGGCGGCGGCGCGTCGAAGCTCGAGCTGACGCCGACCGGGCCGCCGTCGAGTCGTGACCGGTCGGCGGCGTTCAGCACGTCGACGACGTGGGCCGCGTGCTCGGCTCCCATGCGATGCGGCCGGTCGTCGCGGATCGCCTCGGCCAGATCGACGAGCGCGAGCGACCAGTCGAACCCGGCGTACGCCGGCCGGAGGAGCGGCATGTCCTCGTAGTCCTCGCCGTTCGTCGTCCGCAGCAGGCGCGAGTCCGACTCACCCCACGTCGGCATCCAGAGCGACGCGTCGGTGCCGTGGAACTCGAGCCCGCGCTGCTTGCTCGGCCGCACCCAGAACGTCGCGGTCAGCCGCGTCACCACGCCCGATGCGTGATCGCACGTAACGACCCAGAAGTCCGGCGTCTCGAGCGTGAACTCCCGGCCGTCCTCGCGCACCCGCTCGGGCTCGATCATGGTCGCGTACCCGGTCACGCGGCGCACGGGCCCGAACATCGCGGTCACGATCGTCAGCGGGTAGACGCCGACGTCGACGAGCGGGCCGGCGAGATACAACCCTTCCGGCTGCGGATGCCAGCTCTCGAGCTTGCCCCAGTTGCACTCGGCGTAGACGACGCGGACGTCGCCGATCCCGCCGTCGCGGACGTGCTTCCAGGCGGTCTGCTGCGCCTCGCCGAGCAGCGTCGCCGGTGCGCACGAGAGCCGCACGCCGCGGTCGCGCGCCAGGCGCGCGAGCTCGCGGGCGTCGTCGGCACGCAGCGCAAGCGGCTTCTCCGTGTGAACGTGCTTGCCGGCTTCGAGCGCCGCGCGCGTCACCTCGGGATGCACGGACGCGACCGTGAGGTTGACGACCGTGTCGACGGCGCCGTCCGCGAGGAGCGCCTCGAGCGACTCGTACGCCGTGCCGCCGTGCGTTGCGACGAGCTCCTCCGCCCGCTCGGGCAGGACATCTGTAGCGGCGACGAGCTCGAGCCCGTCGACCTCGCCGATCCGCTCCGCGTAGCGCTGCGCGATCACGCCCGCCCCGACGATTGCAACCTTCATGCCAGCCACCCTGCCAGCTGCTCGCGCATCACGCGGACGTCGTCCGTCGGGTCGAACGTCTCCGGTTCGTGCTCGACCGCGATTGCGCCGGCGTATCCCAGACGTTGGAGCGTCCGCACGCACTCCTCGACCGGGACGATCCCCTCCCCCCAGCGGCACGTCTCGTGCGGCTCGCCAACCGCCAACACGTCCTTGAGGTGGACGTGCAGAACACGGTCGCCGAGCTCGTCGATCGCCCGGGCAGCGTCGTAGCCATGCGTCCCCCACCAACCGGTGTCGACGGTTGCGCCGAACCGGTCGCCGCCCGCTGCGATCTTGTCGAGCAGCTCCTGCGGCGTCTCCTCGGGATGATTCTCGATGCCGAGCCGAACGCCGTACTTCTCCAGCACCGGCGCGAGCTGCCCGACGTCGCCGGAGAAGCCGGCGCCGATCAGCGACGTCCCGAGCGCGAGCGCGAGCTCGCACGACCGCTCGACGTTGCCCGCGCCGAGCCACGTCGCATACGAGGTCACGGTCAGGCCGTGCCGGCGCAGCGTCTCGACGGCGATGTCGACGTGCTCGTCCGTCGCCCAGTCGGGGCTGAGATGCGCGCCCCACACGTCGACCGCTCCGAACCCGAGCGCGGCGATCCCGCCGAGCAGCTCGTCGAGCTTCTCGCCGTACGTGTCGAGCGGAGCGAAGGCCTCGTTCGTCGCACGGTCGCCGTGGCCCCAGCCGTGCATCGCGTAGCCGACTTCGCGGGCGACGTAGTTCGCGGTCATGAAGCTGATCGTCGTCACAGAGAGAGCACCTGTCCTTGGTCTCGAAGTTGGCGTTGCAGCTGCTCGACGTCGACGTCCTGCACGGCAACGCCGCGCCGGGCGGCCTGAGCCGCCGCCAGCCCGGCCGCGTGGCCGAGCATCATCCACGTCGGCTCCATGCGCACGGACGCGTACGCGACATGCGACGCGGAGAGCGCGACCGGGACCAGCAGATCGTCGGCGTCCTCCCGACGCGGCGTCAGGCACCGATACGGGATCGGATACGGCGGGACGGGTACGGAGAGGTAGCCCTCGTTGAAGACGGCCGGCGTCGGAACGTATTCGGGAAGGAGCCGCCACGAGCGCGCGACCTCGCGGATGTCGATGTTGTACGAGCCGAGCGCGACGACGTCCTCGCGGGCGCGGGCGTTCGCGAGGTCGTGCTCCGTGAGCACATGCGCTCCGAGCATGCGCCGTCCCTCGCGCACATACAGCTGGTGCGGCCAGCCGTCCGTGTCGGCGAACTCGTCCGCGCACAGTCCCCAACCCTCCGGCGCGACGTGGAAGAGGAACCGCTTCGTGTACTCGAGATGGTGCGCGCGCACGACATCGCGGTCGCCGTCGAGGTAGTCGCGGTTGCTGCCGTCGAGGACGTTGAGCGAGAAGGGGCCGATCGAGTTGACGTCGCACTTCCCGTTCGGCAGCAGGTCGTGGACGAGGCCCATCAGCCGCGCGTCCGGGCGCACCCGGCGATAACGGTCGAGCAGCGCGAACTCCGCCGGGTCGTAGGCGTCGGGCTCCGCGAACGGGACCGGGTCGCGGTCGGTGAGGCAGACGCGGAACTGGTACGCCATCAGCGCGCCGTCCCCCTCGCCGAGCCGCTCCTCCGGATCGTCCTGGATGTGCGGGAGCAGCGAGCCGTCCTCGGCATACGGCGAGAGCGGCACGTCGAAGTTGTGCCTCGACGGTCGGTAGGCGGGCTGCCGACCCGCCCAGCGCTCGCCATACAGCTCCCGCGGCTCACGGCCGACGGCGAACGGGACGCCGCGCTGCGCGAGCAGGTCGCCTTCGTAGCTCGCGTCGACGTACACCGCCGCTTCCGGGAGCTCGGCGACGACGTCGACGCCGTCGAGCATGCCGGCGAGGATCCGCTCGGCGACGTGCGGCTCCGGAAAGTAGGTCGCCGCGTCGTAGAAGCGGCGGGCGAAGCCGCCGAGGACGCGCGCATCGCCGACGTCCGTCCACGAGAGCCCGCCGGAGACCATGCCGCCGATGTGCGGTGTCGGCTCGACGAGCGCGACGTGCGCTCCCGCCTCCTGCGCGGCAACTGCGGCGGCGACGCCGGCGCCGGTGGCGCGGAAGACCGCGACGTCCGTCACGCGACGAACGGCTGAAGGAGCGCGGCGCCGACGGGCGCGGTGACTCCGAGCTTGAGGAGCTCACACATCGCCGCGAGGTCGTCCGGCACGTCGACGTCGGCCGCCGGCTCGCCGAGCGCCGCGACCACCTCTCCCCCGTGCTCCCGCAGTGCACGCTCGTACGAGGCGAGCATGTCGTAGGCGAACGGGTCCCGCGCCCACTCGGCCACCGTCGCGAGGGCGAGCTTCGACGGGACGGCCTGCACCATCGCGTTGGCGATGATCCCGCGAAGGTTCCCGTGCAGGAGGTTCGGGTCGCGTCCGCGCAACGGCCCGAGATGGAGGACGGTCGGCTCCCAGTCGTTGACCGGGAAGTTGTCCCAGAGCAGGTGCTCGTGGTTCGCGTAGCGGTGGACGCTCATGTCCAGCTCGTCCTTCGTGATCGCGAGCGACACGACCTCGGGCCCCGTCCAGTAGAGGACGACGCCGTCGTCGAGGTGTGGCGCGAAGCTGCGCCGGTACGGCCCGTCGCCGGTCTGCGCATACGCCATCGGGCAGACGACGAGCGGGCCCGGCTGCTCGATCTCGCGCGCGAAGCGGTTGCTGAACGGCGCCTGCGCCGCTCCGGTCGGACGTTCCGCCTGTCCGTAGAGCGCCTCGTCCTCGGCGCAGTGAAGCGTGTGCTCGACGTCGTCCCAGAGCAGCTGGAAGTGGACGACGCCGACGCTCCGCACCTGCTCGATCTTCGCCAGCAGCCGCTCCCACTCCGATTCGTGCGAGTAGCAGATGTCCAGTCCCGGCGCGATCGCGTACGCGAAATCGACGCCGACCTCGTGACAGAGTGTTACGAGCTCGCCGAGCCGGGCGAGCTGGTCATCCGGGTACGGCTCGCGCCATTGCGCGCGGTGGTACGGGTCGTCCTTCGGCGCGTGCACCCAGGTGTTGAGGTCGTGCTGCGCGCAGAACCGGATGAGGTCGAGCCGTTCCGCGTGCGACCACGGCGGCCCGTAGAACCCCTCGATGACGCCGCGCACCGCGAAGCTCATGCGTAGCGGTCCACGATCTCGATCAGCTCCTCGAGCCGCGGGACGGACTGCGTGCGCAGGAGCTCGGTCGGATCGTCGGCCTCGAGCGTGTTCGTCCACAGCGCCCGGCCGGCGAGAAAGCCGCGCGCGCCGCCTTTGCAGGCGTTTTCGACCGCGAGCGGGAACTCGTCACGCCGAACGCCCTGCGAGAGGACGACCCACGGCACCGGCAGCACCTCGGTGACCTCGTGACACGTCGTCACAACGTCGCCTTCGCGCGGCGCCTGGCATTTGTAGAGCGACGGGCGCGTCGCGCCGAGCTCGCGCGCCGCCTCGACGATCTCGTGGTCCCCGCCGCGGACGACCGGCTCCAGCACGCTGAGCACGCCGTGCCGCTCGGCGAGTGCGACGAAACGCTCGCACATCTCGATCCGTTCGCTGCGGCGGTCGTCGTCGCGCCAGATGACGAGCAGCTTGAGCGCGGCGACGCCCTCCGGGACGCGTTCGACCTCGTCGAGCCGCGTGTCCTCGACGATGCCGCCGCGCTCCTGCTCGAGGAGGTCGACGGCCATGATCAAGCCGCGAGGCACGAACGGCCTCACGTCCTCGACGAAGTCGGGCTCGATCAGGAAGCCGGACGCGAGCGGCGCGAGCGCGCGCGCCACCGCGGTCTTGAACATCCGGACGCGTTCGTCCGAGTCGTCGTGGCCGTGCTCGCGGAACATCGTCCGCAGCGACTCGCGCTGGTCCATGGCGACCATCGCGTACGTGCCGTTCTCGCGCGCGATCGTCATGCCAGGAGGATCTCCGCGTCGTCGTGGTCGTGGACGATCGACGCCGGCCACTCCGGGTCGAAGCGCTCGTACGAGAGCAACCGGTCGATCGCGCCTCGCTTGTCCTCGCCGTGGATGACCATGCGCAGTGCCCGGGCGTCGGCGATCGTCCCGAGCCCGACGGAGATCCCCTGCGTCGGCACCTCGCCGAGCGACTCGAACTCCGGGAAGGTGGCGAGGTTGTCGCGGCGGGTCGACTCGGCGAGCGGGACGACGGACGTCCGGCCGTCGCGCGGCGCGCCCGGCCCGAGCATCGCGACATGGCCGTCGCTCGCGCCGGATGCGAGGAGGAAGAGGTCGATCCCGCCCGCCTCGGCGATCCGGTCGTCGTATGCCGGCGGATCGTCCGGGTCGGGCATCCAGATCTCGCGCGCGCGAGGCAGCTCTCGCTCCGCGAAGCCGCGGCAGCTGAAATGCGCGCTCGTCGGCGGCACCGGCAGGTACTCGTCCATCATCACCAGCCTCGTCTCGGGCAGGCCCGGCAGGTGACGGTACGTCGTGAGCAGGCTGCGGCCGCCGGGGCAGCCGAGCAGGCGCGGCTGCGCGGCGGCGATCTCGGCGGCGAGCGTGCGTCCGAGCTCGTCCGCGTCGGCGAAGCGCCTGACCTCAGCCATCGGCCGGCCTCCAGCCCGTGAACGCCTCGCGGAACCGCGCGTGGGCCTCTCCGTCGAGCGCGGCGAGCACCGCGCCCGCGACGGGCGGGAGCGTGGGCACGATCGGCTCAACCGCCAGGTGCTCCGCGACGAGGCTGACCAGACGCCCTCCGTCGGGGAGCATGCCGCCGCCGAGGACGACGTCGGCGTCGTCGACCTCGAGGTCGCGCACCGCCCGCTCGACGAGCAACACGATCTCGTCCGCGAGCCGCTGCGTGAGCTCGTGCGCGATCGCGTCGTCGCTCGCGACGACCGCCGGCGCGAGCTCCCCGAGGCGCGCTCGGGCCATCCGCCTGTAGTGGAGGTCGGCGCCGACTTCGACCACCGGCTTCCCGAAGTGCAGCTCGACGAGCTCGACGAGCGCTGTCGGCTCGCCGCGGCCGTCGACGGCGCGATTCGCGTGGTAGAGCGCCTCCTGCCCGAGTGCCTCCGCACCGCCCCAGTCGCCCGTCTCCCAGCCGAGCGCGGGATAGCGGACGATCCGCTCCCGGCTGCGACCGACGCAGTTGATGCCTGCGCCGCAGATGACCGCGACGGCGTCGTCCGCATCCGTCCCGGCGTGCAACAGCGCGAAGGTGTCGTTGTCGACCGTGACGTCCCGTGCCCAACCACGGGCACGGGCGAGCTGCGTCAGCTCGATCACGTCGTGCGGGAGATCGGCGCCGCAGAGGAAGAGCACCGCGCGGTCCGCCTGCTCGTCGAGGTCGACGAGGGAGCCGATCACGTCGATGCAGGCAGCCGAGCCGCCCGGGCCGTGCGAGTTGCTCCCGCCGCCGCGGACGAACGAGACCGGATCGCCGTCGGTCGTCGCGACGACGACGTCGGTCTTCGAGTTGCCGCCGTCGACGCCGAGCACTAGGCCCATGCGAGAAACTCTCTGTTCGCCGCGAGCATGCGGTCGGTGAGATCGTCGGCGAGCTCGGCCTGGCCCACGAGCGGATGAGCGAGCAGCGCACGGAACACGCGCTCACGCCCGCCGTGGAGCGCGGCCTGCAGTGCGAGGTCCTCGTAGGCGGAGACATGCGCGACGAGGCCGCGCTCGAGCCCCGTCAGCTCGGGCAGCGGCGCCGGCCGTACGCCGCCCGGTGCGACGACCGCGGGGACCTCGACGACCGCGTCGTCCGCGAGGAACGGCAACGCGCCGTCGTTGCGAAGGTTGATCACGTGCCGTCCCTCGCCGGCGCTGCCGAGCAGGCTCGCGATCAGCTCGACCGCGGCCTCCGAATACCCGGCGCCGCCGCGCTGCTTCAGCAGCTCGGGCTTCTCGTCGAGCGTCTCGTCCGCGTAGAGATGGAGCAGCTCCGCCTCGATCTCCGACACGACCTCGGCGCGAGACTTCGTCCGCTGCTGCTCCGCGACGACGGCGTCGTGCTCGTAGAAGTAGTGCAGGTAATAGGACGGAACCGTGCCGAGCCGCTGCACGAGCGGAGCGGATAGGCCGGTCGCGCGCGCGACCCGTTCTGCGTGCTCGTCCGAGAGCAGCGCCGGCAGAGCGTCCGCGCCGTCGAGCCGCACGCCCACCTCCCACGTCAGGTGGTTGAGGCCGAGGTGGTCGAGCTCGATCCGCTCGGGCGCGACCTCGAGGATCTTCGCGAAGTGGCGCTGGAAGACCATCGCGGCGCTGCAGAGCCCGACGGCGCGATGGCCGGCGTCGAGGAGCCCCTTCGTGACGATGCCGACGGGGTTCGTGAAGTCGACGATCCATGCGTCCGGTGCGCGGCGGCGCGCGGTCTCGGCGACGTCCAGCACGACGGGCACCGTGCGCAGTGCCTTCGCGAGCCCGCCGAACCCGGTCGTCTCCTGGCCGAGGCACGCGCACGCGAGCGGCACGGACTCGTCCGTCCTGCGCGCCGCCTGCCCGCCGACCCGGATCTGGATCAGCACCGCATCGGCACCCTCGGTCGCCTCGTCGAGATCGGACGTCGTCACGACGTGCGCGGGATGTCCGGCGCGCGCCAGCATCCGCCGCGCGAGCCCGGCCACGGTCTCCAGGCGCTGCTCGTTCGTGTCGTGGAGGAAGAGGTCGTCGGCCGGCAGCTGCGCGCGCAGCCGGACGAGGCCGTCGATCACCTCCGGTGTGTACGTCGAACCGCCCCCGATCACCGCGAGCTTCATGCGCGCACCAGCTCCGAGTAATACCGGCCGCTGTCCTTCACCGTCCGCTCCTGTGTCTCGTAGTCGACGTGCACGAGCCCGAACCGCTGTGCATAGCCGAGCTTCCACTCGAAGTTGTCCATGAGCGACCAGTGCTGGTAGCCGAGCACGTCGACGCCGTGGACCTCCGCCTCGCGGAGCGCGGCGACATGGTCGCGGAGGAAGTCGACGCGGCGCGTGTCGTGCAGCGGCTCGGGGAAGACGCCCCCGTTCTCGGTGACCATGATCCTCGGCCCGTAGTCGCCGTGGACGCGGACGAGCAGGTCGGTCAGCCCGCGCGGGAAGATCGGCGTCCCGGCGTCGGTTGCCACGACGCCCCCCGTGAAGCCGGCGGTCGTGGGCCACTCGTCCGGGACGACCACGCGCCACGGCCACGGGCGCCCGTCGAGCGCAGCTTCGACGACGCGC
>Ga0182008_10000597_pt1 | contig 26505 bp, 21 predicted proteins | sample Sormic07211129_1_FD_120482 | JGI IMG/M metagenome (GOLD analysis project Ga0182008, IMG submission 120482) | Rhizosphere microbial communities from Sorghum bicolor, Mead, Nebraska, USA - 072115-129_1 metaG | ecosystem: Host-associated > Plants > Roots > Rhizosphere | place: USA: Nebraska...
CCTCTACGACCTGATCCACCCGAACGCCTCGACCACGGCCACCGTCCGCAGCGTCTTCGTGATCGATCCGAAAAAGGTGATCCGCACCACCATCACCTATCCGGCGAGCACCGGGCGCAACTTCGACGAGATCCTGCGCGTGATCGACTCGCTGCAACTGACCGACAGCCACAAGGTGGCCACGCCGGTGAACTGGAAGGACGGCGACGACGTCGTGATCCTCCCGAGCCTGCAGGACCCGGCCGAGCTGGCCGAGCGCTTTCCGAAGGGCTTCAAGGCGATCCGGTCCTACCTGCGCATCACGCCGCAGCCGAACCGCTAGCCGTCCGGCAGCGAAGGGAACATGATCTCGCTGGCCGCACGCTGCGCTTCCTCGGCTCGCTTGGCTCCCAAGCTTCTAGCGCCTTCTGGATCGCAGGCGCGATCGGAGCCGGGTTGATCTGGCCTTCGTGCGGCATCGATCATGCGATGGCAGCCGATCCTCCACCGAGCGCGGTGCTCTGGTTGCTGGTGGGCAGAGGATCCTGTAGATCGCCCGCCGCCGGTGACCATCCCAGCGCTTTCGCAATCTCGACTTCCCAGCGGTTCGTGGCCAGCTTGGCGAACCCACGCTCGGTCGGATGGATCTCGTCGAGCCAGTCGTTGGAAGCCTGCCTCGTCTGGGGATCGGCAGGCGTCAGCAGGCCGCGTTGGTCGATGACGTGGACATTCGGCGCACCGGCGAAGGCAAGCTGCAGCTGCCGATTCAGTTCGTCGACGATGGCGTCGGCGACGGATCTCATTTCGACGTCAGTCAATCCCGCGGCCAGCAGCGAGGGATAGAGCCAAGGGCCACGGCCGATCTTGGTGCCCGCAAAGATCGTCGCGCCGGCCGGACGAGGCTGCAGGTAGTCGTAGCCGTGCAGGAAGATGGGCGCCTTCCGCGTGACCGGGTCCTGGGCGTCGTCGCGTATGTCGACGAAGCGCTGGATGCTCGTGATGACGTCCCGGAAGAAGGCCGTGTAGCTGGCTGGGGTGGCCAGGCCTTCGAGGTCGCTGGCGGAGAGACGGGACGTCAGCCCCGCCCTCTGCAGCCCCTTGTTGTCGAACAGGTCGGAAAACAGGTTCTTGAGATCGTTGCCGCCGGCGGACAGCAGGATCGCCTTGAAGGGGAAGAGCCTGAACATTTCCCGCGTCCGGCTCGCCTGCCAGCCTCGGACCATGTCGCGTGCCTCGTCGCCAATGTGCGCGACATCGACGACGCCGGCGACATAGGGTGTGCGGATCTCTTCGAGGAGATTGGTTCCTTCGCTCGGGATCGGGGTGAACTTGTCGAACCACGAGTCGCCTTCGGCGTAGACGAGGCAGTCCAGGGCGAGCTGGGTCATGGCCTTGATGACCACGGACGTGTCGGCGCCGACCGTGTCGATGCGAACCATGCGGCGCCAGGTCTTGCTCGCGAGTCCCTGGTTGCTCAGGGCGGAGTATTGGGTGATCACAGCCATGACGGTGCCTCCTCGCGTTGCACACTAGTGCGCGCGTGCGGCGGCGGCATCCTCCGGATGGAGGATTGCCAAGCGCTGAACAAAACAGGTTGAATTGTCGAGGCCGGGGCGCAGGACCCGACGACTGGAGGTCGTGATGAGCGCAGTGATCGAGGAGCTGGAAAGGGCCCACGCCGCAGACGCCGACCAGGACGCACCGGTCGAGACCGTCGATGACGGAGGCGGAGGCAGAGGTGCCTCGGACCGAACCCGCTCTCTGCCCGGGTCGGCGATTCGACCGGTTTTTCCTTCGCATCGCTCTCCTGGCTCGCGGCCGGCTGCGGGATCGTGGCATTGGTACTCTTTGCGCTGCAGAAGGCACTGAAGCTGCCGTCGGGCTATGGCATCGAGGATCTGATAGGGTGGTCGACCACATCCACGGTGCTTGCCGCAGTACGCAACTGGTGCCTCCCCGTTTCCGAGCGTTGGCCGGCCGCCGCGGCATATGTCCTGCTCGACACGGCGCTGTTCACGCCCCTCTACGGGGCGCTGATCTTGGCTGCAGCGCGGGCGCTGGGCGGCGCGTTGCAGCAGGGCCGGCTGAAGTTCGCGTTGCTGCCGGTGAGCTGGATCGTTGTTTTCGTCCTTTGGGCGGTCGACGGAATCGAGAATTTCGGCGCCGTCGTGCGAATCGGCGTCGACGGCTGGGCCTTCCTCGCCAGCCTCGCGATGGCAGTCATCCTGTTCGCGATGTTCTGGCGGACGGTGACGGTGCCCCCGCGAAGGCAGAAGACCCACGCATGCCTGAACACGGTGGCGCTGCTGGTCGCCGTGGGCGCCGTGATGCTGGCGCTGACGCCCATCATGGTGGCGACGGTGGTGTGGTGGTTCGGGATGGATCTCGACCTGCATGACAAGGAACAGGAAGAGATGTCGGAGCGCCGCGCCGCTTGGCGATCGGGTGTGATGGGCATCGTCGGCCGGACCCGCTACATCCTGCTGCTGCTGGGCCTGTTCGCCGCGTTCACGCTGGCGCTCGACCAATGTCGGGACGTCCTGCTGGCGCTTGCAGGACCCCTGGGCAGCCAGGAAAAGCCTTCGCCGCCCGGCACGGGCGCGTGGAGCTTCGCGGTGTTGGTGATCGGGGCCGTGTCCGTCGGCATGCTGGCCTACTCCAGTTGGCTGTGGACCCGGCTCGTGGGAATGGTCGCGCACACTGCCGGCGATGCGGCCGCGGCGGCGCGGGCGGGCCGGGGTACGCTTGCCGACCGCGGTCTTTTCGTGACCTTCGTGTACCTCGGCCTGTTCGCGATGGCCGCGATCGCGAGCGGTCTTGCGTTCCTGACGTTGCGCCGGAAGCTGTCGTTCAAGGATTCGCGCGACTACTACAACAGCGAATCCGACGTCTACATGCTGCTGCGCACGGGTACGATCATCAGGCCTCGGCATGACGACGACGGCATGGACGCGGGAGACCCCGCGCCGACAGGATGCCTGCACTTCGTCCGCTCGAAGCTGGCGCCGTTGTTCAGGAGGCTCAAGCCGATCGCACGCCTGGTTCGCCCCTTGGTCCCGTTGACCAGGCCCATCGCGCTGCCGCTGGTGGCGCTCCTCCTGATGCTGGTCCTGCGTGCATGCATGGCATGGTGGCCGGATACCACTTCGCAGGCGCCGGCGACTTTCGCGTTGCTGTGCCTGGCTCTCGTCTGGTGGATGGGCGTGGTGGGCGCGATTTCGCTGGCCGAGCAGCGCCAGACCATTCCGTGGGGATTGGCCGTCCTGGGCGTCGTCGGCGTTCTGGGCCTGTTGAAGGTTGCGGACAACCACGTCATGCCGCTCAACACCCTCGCGGGGGTGGCCGACGCCACGCTCGCGACGCTGCGAAGAAACGGGCTGATGGTGACCGGCCTTCTTGCCGCGATGAGCGCGGTATTGTGGGGCGTGCTGCTCTACAGGCCTGCGACATCAAGGGAGGACCCGAGGGTACGTCCGTGGAAGCCCAATGAACGTCTGGGCCGTTCGCTGCTGGCTGTTGCGCTGGTCGCCGTGGTCGGCATCGGTCTTCACGTCATCGATCGGGATACGCGACCGCTGCTTCGTCCCACCGATCCCGTTCCCGCCAATCGAACTCTGGAGCGCGTGGTTGCCGAACGGGCTTCCTCGTTGAAGAACGTCGCGCCGACCAAGGCGGACCATCAGGTCTACCTGGTCGCCAGCGAGGGCGGCGGCATCCGGGCGGCATATTGGACTGCGCTGATTCTGGCCAAGCTCCATGATCGGCCGGGCATCGCCTCGTTTGACAGCCGAACCGTGGCGCTCAGTGGCGTGTCGGGCGGTGCGGTCGGGGAGGCCGTGTACGTCGCCTGCCTGTGCCAGACACCCGCCGGCGCTCCAGTCAGCCCATGCGTCAAGACACGCTTTGCGCGTCTCGATGCGTTGTCTCCCTTGCTGGGAGCCATGTTGTTCGAGGATGTGTTTGCCCGGATTATTCCGGTGTACAGGGCTGGCCAACCCTTGATCTGCAGCCAGCCCGGCTGCGGCTTCCTGAGCCGGGCGCTGGGCTTCGAGCGGGAATGGATGCGGCAGTTTCCCGCGCTGGCGGATTCGCTTGCGCCGTCGCATCCGAATCAGGCTGAGCCCGAGTTGATGCTCAACAGCACGTGGGTCGAATCGGGCAACCGCGCGACCTTGTCGACGATGCGGCTGAGCCCGCGCGAGACGCCGGGGAGCGAGGACGTGATCGCGGAGGTCGGGTCCCAGCCCAGTCTTATCACAGCGGCCCACGCAGCGGCGCGCTTTCCCTTCATCAATCCCCTCGGAGCGTTGGAGCCGGTGCCGATGCAGGAGCATCAAGGTTCGAGGGAGGTGATCGGTCACCTAGCGGACGGCGGATACCACGACAACAGCGGCGTGGAGAGTCTTTCGGACGTGTTTCGCTCCTTGAGCGACAAGTTGCCGCTGGGGTGGACGCCACAACTGGTGCTCATCCGTAACGGTCAGGTCGCGCCGAGCTGCGAGAAGCAGGGGTCCAGGGAGCCCAAGGAGCAGTGCCTGAGAGGCGAAGGATTCGATGAAGACTTGGCGCTGCCGCAGAAAAATGCCTCCTGGGGACTCTACGTGGACTTCCTGGGGCCTCCCGTGACCTTGCTGAACGTGTCGGGCATCGGCGCGCGAGGCAGGCAGGCGGTCGCCGCGATGGGTGCGGATCTGGCACCGACCAAGCCCTGGCTGCTGGATCAGACCACCGAGTCCACCTTGGTGCCGCTCGGCTGGTACCTGTCACCCGCCGCGCGGGAGGCGTTGGATCGCCAGGCGGAATGCGTCTTAAGGCTCGGACTCGATTGTGGAGCGTCGCGCCCGGCACTGCCGTCCGGCCCTCGGCCTGGCGCACCTTGATCCGGCTTCGCGACGTTGCGTCGTTGGTTAGTAGCTTTGAGCGCCAGATTCTGGAGCTTCCACTGAATTGCAGGCAAGGCGCTCAGGTGCGGCGGCCTCAGGTGGTCCCAGGCGGGCTCGCCGGTTGCCATAAATCGCTCCTACAGATCCGTGCGACCGAAGGACAATTATGTAATGTGTCAGCTGTCGCTGCCGCAGGGTAGGGCCACACCCAAGCCAAGTGGTGTTTGAAGCCATCGTCTATGTGCTGCGCACGGCTGCCAATGGAAGGCGCTGCCCGAGGCGCGCGTCGGCGGTGCAAGCGCCACTCACAAGCGGTTCCTCGAATGGGAGGCTGCAGGCTTCTTCGAAGCTCCGTGGAAAGCTGGACTTGGCGAGCACGACCAGATGCAGGGCATCGCCTGGCGCTGGCAGAGCGTCGACGGCGCGATGATGAAAGCGCCACTGGCACAAAAAGCCGTGGGCCCAACCCCACGGATCGAGGGAAGAAAGCAGCAAGCGCCCCGTCAACAGCAAGGTCATCTCCTCGATGCCCAATCCGGTGCAAATGCGCGCCGAGGCCACCCGGCCGACGCCGAACTGAGGCGACAGTCCAAGGCGACCTTGCGCGGCGAGCACGTTCCGCGAATTCGCCGTCGGCGTCGTGTTCGAATCGCCCGGTCCCTCAGGGCGCGATTCGCAGCTGATCGGGGTCCAACAAGAGGTAGCTGGCGGGTCGTCCGGACTTCCGGTCTCCGTCGTCGCGCACCAGGACGATGCGTTCCACCCCGTCGATGAGCGCCGGGCTGGCTCCCTCGGCGCGTCCCAGATTCAAGAGACCGGGAACCGTCACACGCCGCGCGGGAGCGCCCCGCGATCCATTCCATCGCCAAAGGCCGAACGGACCTGCACCGCGCGACACGGGGCCGCTGATGACGAGGTAGTCGCCGATCGAGGGAATGTAGGCCATCCCGCGGATGCCTTGACCGTCCAGGTCCAGCTCGTCGAGATCGCTGGCGATCCGGGGTGCCTCGTCGGCTTCGAAGATGCCGGAGGGATTCTCGACGCTCGCGATGATCGCGCGGCCGTTGTGCAACGGGCTGCGAAAGCCCACCAGCAGTCGTTGCGGGTTCGGGCTGATCTCCAACGCTTCGATATTGAGCCCGCCATCGGCCTTGACATCCCGGACCCCGGCGGCCGAAGCAAGGACGGGATGCTGTGCCGTCAGTGCATCCTTCAGGTTCCCGACGACCTTGGGGTCCACGACCCGATTCCCCTCGATGCGGAAGCGAACCAGCCGCTCGCGGGATTTTTTCTCGTCACCGCCGTCGTCCCGGGAATGCGAAGTGACGGCGTACAGGAAACCAGCCTGGTCGAGCGCAAGCCCTTCGAGGTCGTCTAGCTTCCAGAAGTCGCTGAAGAATTGAAGCAGGCCCGGCGTCAGGCTGGTGCTTTCGACATGCCCATCCGCGCCGATCGTGACCACACTGAACGGATGGTCCTTCTCGTCCTCGACGACCAGGAAGCGCCCGTCCGGCAACTGCTGGATGGCCGACGGCTCGTAGAGGCCGGTCAGGCTCCGAAAAGCGGGGGGTTCCTCGTGCGACATTCACGCATTGTCTTCCTGCTTGCGCGAAAACGGCGCTGCAGCGCCGCGAGGCGGCGCGTCCGGCTTCATGTATCCCAGCGCAGCGCGATCACCTGGAGCGCGGTACGCAGTCCGGGACCGCCATCGCTTCTTGCAGGCCGCTATTCGAGTTCGAGGCGGGAGCCTTGGAGGCAGGAGTTGCATCGATGGACCGTGACCGCGGCGACCGGCGCTGCAGCGGCGCCGGAATCAGGGGCGGCCGACGTCTGTAGCATCGGTTGGAATCTTCAGTTCTACGCAATCCGAACCACAGGCCCCCTGTTCGACCGCGTCGGGTCGGCGCGCGGGTGGATGTCGATGCAGCACCGCTCGGCTCGGCGTGATCCGCAGGAGTTCGCCATCCGGGGCTGCTTGCCCGTCGACGATCAGGGAGTAATCGGATTCTTCCCGCGGCGGCCAGACGAGCCCGACGGCGGGCTGCTGGATCAGGTTGTTGCGTGTGCGGCGGCCAATGCCGTCAATCGCCAATACGCTACCTTCGAGGATCGGCACCACCGCGACCGCATGCGGGGCGCCATGCGCGCTGGCCGTCAGCAGGTAGGCAAAGCGGTACCGCGTCATGACCTCTGCCAGGTTTTGCAATTCGACTGGAATGCTCATGGTTGTCACCATCGGTTGGCGTTCGCGCCGAACGGCTCTTGCTTCCCCAGCCTCGACCCTGTGAGGCCCGATGGCGCGCACAAATGGACCGATCTGATTATCGGTCCAACGTCTCTGTCGATGCATGGCTCCGCCAGCTTCGGCGTTGAACACCGGACATGTCCGGGCCCCCAGCGCCACTCAAGCTTTGTCAGACTTCTGCTTGCCCGAGTCCATCATCCTTGCCACCGCGCTCACCTGGGCGGCTCCAGTACGGAAGTATCCCGCCACCGTATCCGTGCTCCGATGCCCCGTCATCGCCATCGTTTCCTGCAGCGGCATGTTCTGCCGCCCGGCCTCGGTCACGAGCCCCGACCGCAGCGAATGCGCCGAGAAATCATCTCCCACACCGGCCTGCGCACACCGCGCCTTCACGATGTCCCGTACCGCCGTCCCCGAGAGCCCAGCGGTGCCGAGCTTTCCGTTCTTGAGGATGCGCCGGAAGAGGGGTTCCACCGGCCTCACATCTTCCGGCCGGATCTTCCCGTTGTGGTTCGTCTTCGAACTTGCCAGCGTGTACAGGTAGGCGCCCTCATCGCCGCGGTCCAGGTTCTCGAACACCGCTTCTGAAACCTCCGAGCGCCGGCGCCCGCCCGAGGCCAGGCGAAGAGGAGGAGGGCGCGGTCGCGCATTCCCTTGAGCGAGTCGTCGCAGGTCTCCAGCACCGCCTTCACCGCAGGGTCGACGCACGGAATGCGCTGCTTGGAGACGTGGTGCGCCATCGCCCGCCGCCCAGTTCGGCAACCTTCGACTGGTGAGCCGATCACCATCAAGGCGACCAAGGCAGTGAAGTTCACCGCGGGCAAGGCGCTTGAGGATGCGGTGAACGCTGCATAGGCCCGCCCCGACGGCAGATGGCGCGGGCCGCGGGCTGCGTCCGCGCGGCCCCATGCGGAGTCGCCCGCTCACCCCCGCAGCGCGTTCAGGCATGTCCATCTAGCACGATTTGCCCCGCAGTGAGCGTGTTGACGGAAGCGCCGGCAATCTCCATCAGCACGCTGGCACGGTCGGCGGCCATGTACGCCGTGAGGTGCTGCACCGGGCGCTCGTCCATGTCGTGCATCAGGCGCACCAATTTCAGGATCGGCGCGCCAACTTCGGTGCGTAGCAGGCCGGCGCGCTGCGGGTCGCCGACGGTCGCGCTGATTTCCTGCACCACGCGTCCGAACTCGACGCCCTGCGCCATCAGGATCTCGTAGAGCGCCATCTTCTTGAGGGCCGCTTCGGTGACGCGTTTGCCCAGGTGCGCCGGCACCCAGGCATCGGTCAGCATGGCCGGCTCCCCCTTGCGGTTGATGCGCAGCCGTAGTGCATGCATCGCTTTTTCGCCGGCCGCCAGCTGCAGCAGCAGACCGACGTCGCGGGGCGGCACGGCCTGCTCGACCTGCAGCACCTGCACCACCGTTTCGGTCGCCGTCTGGCGCAGGCTGTCGATCACGCTCAGGCTCGGCGCCGGGCGCGCCAGCGCGGGCGCACCCAGCACGAAGGTGCCACGGCCATGTCGACGCTCGACCATCCCCAGGGCCGCCAGATCGGCCAGCGCGCGCCGCACCGTGATGCGCGACACGCCGAAACGCTCGCACAGCGCCTCCTCATTCGGCAATGCACCGTCGGGAAACAGCCCGCGGGAGATCTCGTCGCGCAGCACAAGAAAGATCTGGCGATGCAGCGCGGTGCCCCTCGCGGCATTCAAGGGTGAGGCGGTGGCCGTCGGCGTTTTCATGACGCGAAGGATAACGTGTTGACATGTCATTATGTTGTGATATTCTTAATACAACTCAGGCACGGCGGCACCCGATTCCGCCCGGCGTCGACACAACGAAAGGCCCTCCCCATGACGACTCCTTCCCTCCGCGAACAACTTGCCGCGCCCGGCATGGTGATCGCCCCCGGCGCTTACGACGCCATCGGCGCACGCCTGATCGAACAGGCCGGCTTCAGGGCGGTCTACATGACCGGCGCCGGCACCTCGGCCGCGCGCGGCTATCCCGACTTCGGTCTGCTCGACATGGGCGAGATGGTGGCGAACGCGGGCGCCATGGCGCGCGCCATCAAGGTGCCGCTGATCGCCGACGCCGACACCGGCTACGGCAATGAGCTGAACGTGACCCGCACCGTGCGGGAGTACGAGTTGCGTGGCGTGGCCGCCATCCACATCGAGGACCAAGTCGCGCCCAAGCGCTGTGGCCATCTCGACGGCAAGGAAGTGGTGTCGCGCGAGGAGTTCGTCTCCAAGATCCGCGCAGCGGTCGAGGCACGCCGCTCGAAGGAGTTCCTCATCATCGCCCGCACCGATTCGCGCGCCATGATGAGCATGGACGAAGCCGTCTGGCGCGGTAATGCGGCGCTGGAAGCCGGCGCCGACATGGTCTTCGTCGAGGCCACGCAAACGCTGGAGGAAGTGGCCGCGGTACCGAAGAACGTGCGTGGCCCCTGCCTCCTGAACGTGGTGCCCGGTGGCCGCACACCGATCTTCGATCTCCGCGAGGCCGAGGCGATGGGCTACAAGCTCGCGATCCTGCCCGGCCTGATGCTGGTTGCCGCCATCCAGGCCGGCGACGCCGCGCTGGCCCAACTGAAGGCCACGCACAAGCCGCCCGAGGTGACGCAGAACGTGGCGCAGACCTTCCGCCGGTTCGGTGCCGACGAATGGGATGCACTGCGCACGCGTTTCAACGCGGGCGCCCCCATGGACGGTTCGCGCCACAGTGCCGCCTCGGCGACGGAAAAGAAGTGAGCCGGCGATGACTGCGCGCACGCTCTTCGACAAACTGTGGGACGCCCACGTCATACGCGACCTGGGCGATGGATGGGCATTGCTGCACATCGATCGCCATCTGCTGCACGACCTGTCGGGCCCTCCCGCGCTGGCCGAAGTCACCGGCCGCGGCATGAAGCTGCACGACCCCGAACTGGTGTTTGCGACGCCCGACCATTCGATGTCGACCCTGCCCGGCCGCAACGGCCTCACCTACGCGCCCGGCGGCAAGCTGTGGACCGCGCTGCGCGACCGCACGCGCTCGGCGGGCGTGCGCCTGTTCGATCTGGGCTTGCCGGGACAGGGCATCGTGCACGTGATGGGCCCGGAGCTCGGGATCGTGCTGCCCGGCCTCACCGTGATCTGCGGCGACAGCCACACCTGCACCAACGGCGGACTGGGCGCTATGGCCTTCGGCGTGGGTTCCTCGGAGAGCACGCACGCGCTTGCGACGCAGACCCTGCGCCAGCAAAAGCCCAGGCAGATGCGCATCCGTTGCGAAGGTACGCTGCGCGCCGGCGTCACCGCCAAGGACTTGGCGCTGCACATCATCGGCAAGCTCGGCGCCGCCGCAGGTGTCGCGCATGCCGTCGAGTTTGCCGGCCCGGCGATCGAGACGATGGAGGTCGAAGGCCGGCTGACCCTCTGCAACCTCTCGGTCGAACTCGGCGCGCGCTTCGGCATGGTGGCGCCCGACCAGCGCACATTCGATTACCTGCGCGGTCGTCCATTCGCTCCGCAGGGCGAGGCGTTCGACGCGGCCGTCGCACAGTGGCACGCGCTGCCGACCGACGCCGACGCGCGTTTCGATCGCGAGGAAGTCATCGACGCGTCGGCCGTGCGCCCGACCATCACCTGGGGCACCAGCCCAGAGCACGCGATCGCGATCGACGGCCGTGTGCCCGACCCGCGCGATGCGGCGGACGAAGCGCAGCGCGGCACGCTCGCCGCTGCGCTCGACTACATGGGTCTCCAGGCAGGCCAGGCGATCGCCGGCACGCCGGTCGACTGGGTCTTCATCGGCTCATGCGCCAACTCGCGCATCACCGACCTGCGCGCCGCTGCCGCCGTCGTGCGCGGCAAGCATGTCGCCGCCGGCGTCACGGCGTGGGTCGTACCCGGATCGGAGAACGTCAAGCGCGCCGCTGAAGCCGAGGGTCTGCACGAAGTCTTCAAAGCGGCCGGCTTCGCCTGGCGGGAGCCCGGTTGCAGCATGTGCGTGGCGGCCAACGGCGAGCAGGTGCCGCCGCAGCAACGCTCGGTGTCGACCTCGAACCGCAACTTCGTCGGACGGCAAGGGCCGGGCGCGCGCACCCACCTCGCCAGCCCGGCGATGGCCGCGGCCGCCGCCATCGCCGGCGTCATCACCGATCTCGCAGAGGCCTGAACATGTCGATGCAACCCTTCACCATCGTCACTGGCGCGGCGCCGCACCTGTCGCGCGCCAATATCGACACCGACGTCATCATCCGGATCGAACGCCTGACCTCGCTCGCGCGCGACGAGCTCGGGCCGTATGCGATGGAAGCGCTGCGCTACCGCGAGGACGGCAGCGAGGACCCGGACTTCATCCTGAACCAGCCCGCGTTCCGCGGCGCGCCGGTCCTGTTGGCCGGGGACAACTTCGGCTGCGGTTCATCGCGCGAAGGCGCGGTATGGGCGCTGCAAGGCATTGGCGTTCGCTGCGTGATCGCGCCGAGCTTCGGAGACATCTTCTACAGCAACTGCTTCCAGAACGGCGTGCTGCCCATCCGGTTGCCGGCGGCCGAGGTCGAGGCTTTCGCCGCGGCGTGTGCTGGCGGCGCGGCGATGACGGTCGACCTGACAACGCGCAAGTTGGTAGCGCCCGACGGCACCGAATCGGGCTTCGTGGTCGACCCGCTGCGGCGCGAGGGCTTGCTGCACGGACTGGACGACATCGGCCTCACGTTGAAGGACGACGCGCTGATCCGTGAATGGCAGCAGGTCGATCGCATCCGTCGGCCGTGGGCGTGGCCGAGCGCCACGGTCACAGTCGACTGAGCCACCGGCGCGCCCGAGCCTTAAGGCAACCAGCGCTCGCAGCGACCGCGGCGACGACGAAGCAATCCCTCGCCGAACAAGGCGACGTGCAAAGACCCCTCATGGAGACAAACCGATGCCCGCTTTCATTCCCATCCCCTCGCTGCGGCGCCGCGCCGTCGCTGCGCTCACCGTGGCCGCCTGCCTGCCCCTCGCAGCCCTCGCCGCCGACTGGAAACCCGATCGTCCCGTGACGCTGGTGGTGCCCTACAGCCCCGGCGGTGGCACCGACGCACAGACGCGTGTCGTGGCGAAGGAACTGCAGCAAATCTGGGGCCAGCCGGTCATCGTCGAGAACGTGCCCGGCGCCGACGGCGTCATCGGCACGCGCAAAGTGATCGATGCCAAGCCGAACGGCCTGACGCTGCTGGTGCAGTTGCCGTCGCTGACGCTGATCAAGCACCTGCCGACCTTCAAGGGCTCCGACCCGCTGGCGCAACTGGCGCCGGTGTCGGCCTTCTCTGCCCTGCCCGGTGTGGTGACGGCCAATGCGGCATTGCCGGTCAAGTCGATGGAGCAACTGGTGCGCTACTGCAAGAGCGCCGCCACGCCCTGCTCGGTCGGCACCACCGAGAACATGGCCCGGCTGCAGGCGCGCATCATGGGTGAGGAGAACGCGCTGCCGACGCTGGTCGTCGCCAACTACAAGGGCGGCGGCCAGATGATCACCGACCTGGTGGCCAACAACATCTCCTTCGCCATTGCCGGCAGCACCGCCGTGCTGCCCTTCGTCAAGACGGGCGCGCTCCGGGTCGTGATGACGATGGGCGACAAGCGTTCGGCCGTGCTGCCCGACGTGCCGACTGCGATCGAAGCCGGCTATCCGAGCTTCGACGCGACCACCTGGTATGGCCTCTTCGCGCCCAAGGGCACGCCGGCCGAGGTCCAGGAGGGCATCGCCGCCGCGGTGCGCCAGGCGGTCAAGCGCGAGGACGTGCGCAAGTCCTTGTTCACGATCGGCGCCGAGCCGGTCGGCAACACGCCGGCCGAGTTCGCGGCCATGGTGCAGCGTGAAGCGAAGCGCATCGATGCTCAGGTGAAGCGCTTCCCGCTCGATTGACGCCCATCCATCCATCGTTTCGAGGAGTTCGAATCCGTGATCACCGCCCCCACATCCGCCGCCATCGGTCGCGACGCCGCCGCATGGCGCGCCGCCGACCTGGAGCGCGACACCGCGCGCTGGACGCTGCACTTCGACGACGCCGAGCGCGCCGACCTCCTGCAGGTGCTGCGCTCTGCGCATCGCCCGGGCCAGCCGCTGCTGGCCTACCGGCGCACCGACTTCCCCTTCGGTGCCGCGTCGCTCGCCAGGATCCGGCGCGCCGTCGACGAGGCGCAGCATGGCCTGGGCGTGGCGTTGATCAAGGGCTTCCCGCGCGAGGGCCTCGCGCCGGACGAGTTCGAGTTGCTGACCTGGGCGGTCGGATTGCATTTCGGCGTCGCCCGGCCGCAGGACAGGATGACGCGCTACATCAACCGCGTGCAGGACGTCGGCACCGTCTACCGCAGCCCGACCGGGCGCGGCTACTCGTCCAACGCCGAGCTCGACTTCCACGTCGACGGCGCCGACGTTGTGCTGCTCAGTTGCTACAACCAGGCGCCGGTCGGTGGCGACAGCATGTGCGCCAGCGCGATCGCGGCTTGGCGCCAGCTGCGGGCCGAGCGCCCCGACCTGGCCGAGGTGCTGCGCGAGCCGCTGCCTTTCAGCCGCCAGGGCGAACAGGCCGAGGGACTGTCGCCGTTCAGACTGATGCCGGTGTACGGCGAGCTGGGCGACGACGTGTTCTGCATGTGGGTGCGCAACCGCGTCGAGCAGGGCGAGAAGCTCCCCGGTGCGCCGCGCATCACTGCGCTGCAACGCGAGGCGATGGATCTGCTCGATGCCATCGTGCGGCGACCCGACTTCATGTACTCGATGCGGCTGGCGCCGGGCGACCTGCAGGTCCTCAGCAACTTCACCGCGCTGCATTCACGCACCCAGTTTCAGGACGCGGAGGAGCCGGACAAGAAGCGCCTCCTGTTCCGCCTGTGGCTGGCGACGCCGGATTCGCCGCGCCTGCCGGCCGGCTGGAACGGCTTCTACGAATCGATCGAGCCGGGCGTGGTGCGCGGCGGCGCCTACGGCCAGCATTACGACGACGCCTGTCGCCGCTTCGATGCCGAGCAGGCGCATGCCATGGGCATGGCGCTCGGCCCGCGCTTTTCCGACTGAATCTTGAACCCACCTGGAGACGACATGAGCAGACTCGACATCGCCGGCGACGCCCGCCGCACCATCGACGTGATCAAGCGCGGCGGCATCGCCATCGTGCCGAACGACACCGGCTACGCCTGCTGCGGCGCGTCGATGGATCCACTGAAGAAGATCTACGACACCAAGCGCCGCGGCAGCCACAAACGCAACGCGATGGCGGGCGACCTGGTCACGCAGCGCGAGCTGCACACGCTCAGCCCACGCGCGCAGGAGATGGTCGAGGCGCTGGTGGTCGACCACGACCTGCCGCTGGGCGTCATCGCGAGCTTCAGGCCCGACCATCCGCTGCTGCGCAAGCTCGACGACGAGGCAGTCAAGGCCAGCACGGCCGTCGGCACCATCGGGATGCTGCTCAACGCGGGCCCGTTCCACAAGGAGCTGACGCGCCTCAGCCGCGAAGAGCTGGTGCCGCTGTTCGGCTCGTCGGCCAACCTCACGGGGACCGGAACGCGCTTCTCGGTCGAGGAGATTCCCGACGAGCTCAAGCGGATCGCCGACATCACCATCGACTACGGCCTGCGCCGCTATCACACCTACCGGCGCGCCGGCACCCTGATCAACTTCGACACGATGCAAGTGGTGCGCATCGGTGCCTGCTACGAGTTGATCTCGGGCGTGCTCAAGCGCTGGTTCGATGTCGACCTGCCGGCCGACCCGGGCGTCGACGCGTTGCCCTCGGGGCACCTCAACGAGTTCGCGCTCAAGAACGTCCAGTAGCACCACCATGGACTCGAACCTTTTCAATCCCGCACGCCGCGCGGTCCTGGCCGGTGGCCTCGGCGGCGCGGCGCTGGCGTTGTGGGGAACCCGCGCACACGCGCAGGCCTGGCCCGCCCGGCCGGTGCGCGTGCTGCTGGGCTACACGCCCGGCGGTGCCGCCGACGTGACCGCGCGCGAGGTGATGACGCCGCTCGGCAGGCTGCTCGGCCAGCCGGTCGTGATCGACTACAAGGCCGGCGCCAGCGGCACCATCGCGGGCGCCGAGGTGGTGCGCGCCGCAACCGACGGCTACACGCTGGGCCTGCTGGACAACGCGCCGCTGACCATCGTGCCGGCCCTGCGCAATGTCGGGTATGACCCGCTCGCCGGCTTCACGCCGGTCGCGATGGTGTCGCAGCTGCCGCAGGTGCTGGTCGCGCCGCCCTCCGCCGGCGTCGCCACCGTGCAGGAACTGATCGCACTGATGCGCAAGGAGCCCGGCAGGCTGAGCTACGCCTCGGGCGGATCGGGCAGCGTCGGCCACCTGGCGGCCGAGCTCTTCAAGTCACGCACGGACACGTTCGCGGTGCACGTGCCGTACCGCGGCGGCGCGCCGGCCATCACCGCGCTGCTGGGGGGCGATGTGCAGTTCGCCTTTCTCACTGCATCGGCGACCGGTCCGTTCATCTCCAGTGGAAAGCTCAAGGCGTTGGGCGTGAGCTCGCTCACGCGCATGCCCTCGCTGCCCCATGTGCCGACCATCGCCGAATCCGGCGTACCGGGCTTTGACGCGCCGGGCTGGTTCGCACTGATGGGCCCGGCGGGCCTGCCGGAGCCCGTCGTGCTCGCCATCCGCAAGGCCCTGGCCGAAGTGCTTGCGTCACCGGGCATGGCCGGCCGGCTCGAAGCGCTGGGTCAGACCGCGGCACCGCCCAGTGCCGACGTGCGTCGCACCATCGCCGCCGAAGGCGCGATGTGGAAGAAGCTCATCGCCGAACGAAAGATCGCGGTCGAAGGCTGAGCACGAGCACTCCTTTTCCCATTCAGATACCGCAGCGAGCACACAACGGAGCAACGCATGAGTCAACCTTCTTCCACCGCCAGCCCGACATCCAGGTCTTATTCCGGCGCGCCGACCGACCCCGCCGGCCCTACCGGCCGCCTGTCGCAGTGGTTGGCCGACTTCCGGCTCGATCAGGCGTCGGGTTCGGCGCGCGAACGTGCCCGCCTGCTGACCCTCGACGGAATCGGCTGCGCGATCGTCGGTGCGCAACTGCCGTGGTCGCGCACCGCGGTCGGCATCGTGCGCAGGTTCGAGGGCATCGGCGACCGGACGATCGTCGGCTGGGGCGCGAAGACGAGCGCGCCCGGCGCGGCACTGCTCAACGGCACCTTCATCCAGGGCTTCGAGCTCGACGACTTTCATCCGCTCGGCCCGCTGCACTCCGCATCGATCGTGCTGCCGGCGCTGTGGGCGGTGGCCGAAGGCAGCGAGACGCCGGTCAGCGGCAAGCGCTTCCTCGAGGCCGCGATGGCCGGCTACGAAGTCGGGCCCCGTGTCGGCATGGCGCTGCACGGCGCGCAGATGCTGTCCCGCGGATGGCATTCGGGCGCGGTGTTCGGCACCCACGCCGCGGCCGCCGCGGTGGGCAAGCTGCTCGGCCTGGACGCGGCCCGCTTCGAGGACGCGCTGGGCCTGGCCGGTACCCAGTCCGCCGGCCTGATGGCCGCCCAGTACGAGGCCATGTGCAAGCGCATGCACCACGGCTTCTCGGCGCGCAACGGCATGTATGCGGCAGTGCTGGCCGAAGGCGGCTACACGGGCATCAAGCGCGTGTTCGAGCGCGAGTACGGCGGCTTCCTGTCGACCTTCGGCGAAGGCCACGACCCCGATGCATCGCAGATCACCGACGGCCTGGGCGAACGCTGGGAAGTCGAACGCATCGTGATCAAGCCCTATGCGGCGATGGGCGCGATCCACTCGCCGCTGGACGCCCTGTTCGACATCGACGCCCAACGCAAGCTGGTGGCCGGCGAGATCACGCGCATCGAGTGCGACGTGCCGCACGCGGCGTACCACCACGGCTGGTGGGTGCCCGAGCGGCCGCTCACGCCGATCGGCGCGCAGATGAACATCGGCTACGCCTTGGCGGTCGCCGCGATCGACGGCGCCGCGATGGTCCGGCAGTTCACGCCGGCGCGCATCGACTCGGACGACGTGTGGGACCTCCTGCGCAAGGTCGAGGTGCGGCACGAACCGGCCTTCGACGCAATCGGCGGCGACATCAAGAAGAAGTTCCGGGTGCGCGTGGCCGTCACCTTCAGCGACGGCCAGCGCATCGAGGTCGATCGCGGCGCATCGCGCGGCATCCAGTCGCCGTTGCCCGCGGCCGAGGTGTTGGCCAAGTACCGGACGCTCACGGACGGACTGATCGACGCGCCGCGCCGGGCGGCGATCGAGGAATTGACGCTGGGCATCGAGGACGTCGCCGACGTGCGCGAACTGCTGGCGCTGCTGGCACCGCCGGCGACGGCTGCCTTCGAGTGACCTGTCTGAATCCGAAGAAGAGAGACACACCATGAGCACCTTGCACCGTCGCACCCTGCTGCTGGCCGGATTTGCCGGCCTCACCGTCATCGCAGCCGCCTGGGCACCCGCGCACGCCCAGGGCACCTGGCCCGACAAGCCGATCCGCATGGTGCTGCCCTTCGCGGCTGGCGGCCCGGGCGACATCACCGCGCGCCTGATCGCGCAGGGCCTGGGCAAGCAACTGAACCAGACCGTGATCGTCGACAACAAACCGGGCGCGGGCGGCCTGATCGGCTCCGACTTCGTGGCCAAGAGCGCGCCCGACGGCTACACGATCCTGATCGCCGGCAACGGCGCGGTCGCCAACGCGCTGTTGCGCACCAAGATGCCCTATGCCGACAGCGACCTCGTGCCGGTGGTCGAAGGCAACACCGCACCCTCGGTGATGGTCGCCTCGGCGACCGCCAGCTTTCGCGACCTGAAAGAGCTACAGGCCTACGGCAAGCGCAAAGGCGGCCTCACCTTCGGCACGGCCGGTGCCGGAAGCACGGGCCACTTCGTCGGTGAGATGGTCGGCGCCGCGCTCGGCGTGCCGGTGACCATCGTTCACTACAAGAGCGGCTCGGAAACCGTCAACGCCATCGTCGGCGGCCAGATCGACCTGGCATCGGAGGCGCCGGTCGGCGTGATGGGCTACGTCAAGGGCGGCAAGCTGCGGGCCGTGGCGGTCACCGACGACAAGCGCACCGCCGCGTTGCCGGACGTGCCGACCACCACTGAACAGGGCTTCCCGACTATCCAGATGCAGCACTGGGGCGGCCTGTTCGCGCCCAAGGGCACGCCACCCGCGGTGCTCGACCGCATCGCCGCGGCGCTCGACACTGCCTTCAAGACGGATGCCGCGATGCGGGCGCAATTCGAGGCAAATGGCTCGCAGGTGGGGGGTGGGACCAGGGCCGAGTTCGCGCAGGTGATCGCGAGGGAGAAACAGCGGCTCGGCAAGATCGTGAGCGACGCGAGGATGTCGCTCGATTGAGTGGCCGATCGACACGCTCGGAGCCAGAAACCCAATGCACGACAACCACTTGCGGCGACTCGCTTCTGCGCGAAAACCGTCCGGCGAAAGCTATTGATCTTCAAAGGGAAATTTCTCGCAACCGTATCAAACCGCACGATAAGTACGACTACCCCGTACAGCGTCGGGCGGCGCTCGTAGAGGCTGCGTAGGCTCGCGATCGTCAGTGGCGGGGCCTGCAGCGTTTCAGCCGCGTACCGCAGCAGGTTGCGTGGCAGCACGGCCAAGGGGTCCATTGGGCGGCCACACGCGCGAAGCAACAACAGCTGCAGCGCGGCTGCGACCCTGCGGTCGGATCGGAACTGCTGGCGAATCGCCTCCACGTCAAACCGTACTTTCTGCACGAAAAGGACGATCACCCCGAGCCGCGCTATCGCGGGCACCCCAACGCGAGAGCGATCAATTGCCGCGTTGAAAGACTTCGGCAAGATCGCACAGATCCCAGTTGCCGCCTGTCAACAACACACAGACCTTTTCCTTCGGCGTCACCTTGAGTCCTTTCGCCAGCAGCGCGCCAACGCCGATCGAGGCAGCCGGCTCTGCGATCAGCTTGGCGTCCTTGGCCAGCATGCGCATGCCCTCGATGATGTGTTCGTCCTCCACCAGCACGATCTCGTCGACGTACCTTTCGATGATGGGGTAGGGGTTCTGGCCCGGCACACTGATGCGCAAACCGTCGGCGATCGTGTTCTTCAGCGGCAGCGAGGTGCGCTTCTTGTTGATGCGGCTATGGAAGTACTTGGGGGTCAGCGCTGGCTCCGCGCCCACCACACGTACGGAGGGTTTGGTTTCCTTGATGGCGGTGGCAATGCCGGAGATGAGACCCCCGCCGCCCATGGGGATGATGACGGTGTCAACGTCGGCCAGGTCTTCCAGGATTTCGCAGCCAATGGTTCCCTGGCCCGCCATGACCATGGGGTCCTCGAATGCGTGCACTACGGCGTAGTGGTTTTCTGCCGCGATCTCGTAAACGCGTTTCCATCGCGCCGCGGTGTCGCCGTCAAACAGAATCACCTCCGCGCCGAGCGCCCGGGTGTTTTCGACCTTGATTTTCGGGGTGGTGACGGGCACCACCAGAAGCGCCTTGACACCCAGCATCCGCGCTGCGTAGGCCAGCCCCTGGGCATGGTTGCCTGAAGACGTGGCGATGATGCCGTTGGCAATGGTCTCGCGAGGCAGCGACAAGGCCTTGTTCAGCGCGCCCCGGATCTTGAAGGCCCCGGTGATCTGCAGCGTCTCGGGTTTGAGGTACACCTCGCACCCGAGGGTGGTCTCCATCTTCTCGGCGCGCAGCAAGGGCGTGTGACGGATGTGCGGCTTCAGCCGCTCCCGTGCTTGGTGGATGTCGCGAAGGGTGGGGTGTTCAAGCAGGGGAATCACGATTGAATGAAATCAAAGGCCATGCCGGTGTTGCTGGCGATGGCGTTGCGATAGATCAGGTTCGACGTCGTGTTGTCCTGAATGGCCATGCCCGTCGAGTCGAAGATCGTGATCTCGTCGTCGGACTCGCGCCCCGGCTTCTTGCCCAGCAGGATCTCGCCGATCTCGGCGTGGATGTCGTGCTTGCTGATGATGTGGTTGTGCAGCGGGTGCCAGGTTTCGCCTTTCTCGACGCATTGCGCGATCGAATCGTTGACGATCTTGGCGTTCCTGAAGATTTCCGGCTCCAGTTCCTGCTTGCCTTGCGTGTCCGTGCCGATGGCGACGATATGCGTGCCAGGTCGGACCCAGGCGGCTTCCACCAGCGAGCCTTTGCCGCGGGTGGTGGTGACGAGGATGTCCGCCTTTTCCACCGCGTCTTGTTTGGAGCGGGCCATCACCACCGGGATGCCGAAGTCGCGCTCGATGTCGGCCTTGTACTGGGCGAGCGTCTGGGGGTGGTGGCTCCAGGCATGGATGGCTTCGATCGTCATCACCTCCCGGATCGCGCGGATCTGCATCCGGGCCTGATTGCCAGTCCCGATCGAGGTGATGGTCTTCGCGTCCTTGCGGGCCAGCGTCTTGACCGACACCGCTCCGGCGGCACCGGTTCTCAGGCCGGTGATCAGGCTGCCATCCATCACGCAGATGAGCGCGCAGGTTCTGGCGTCGAACAGGAGGATGGTTCCCATGCCGCTGGGCACGCCGTGCTCGGTGGGGTTGTTCGGGAATCCCCCGGACGAGGCCTTCATCGAGATGATCTCGTTGGCCTCGCAGTATCCCAATTTGAAGTCGATTTCGCCCCGGGGTGGCGGGAGGTGGATGCATGTATACGGCGGTTGATTCACCTGGCCACTGTTGAAGGCCTTGTACGCCTCCTCCACCGTTCCGATGACTTCCTTCATGGAAATCAGGCTTCCTGCATCCTCTTTGTTCAGCAACAGCGTCTTCATCGGGGTGATCTCTCCATGAATCGAGGGCTCGGGCCAACTGCTCTCGGTGGCGCCGCGCGCGGTCTGCCAGCAGGACCATCGGCGTGCCGGCAAACCTAGAAGTCAGCAACCTTGCCCCACGCCGAACCGCTGAACCGTGCCGGGCTGAAAGGCGCGGGATCGAAGATCGGCTTGGCCCCGGACACCAGGTCGGCGATCAGGTGGCCTGCGCCGGGGCCGATGCCGAAGCCGTGGCCGGAGAAGCCCGCGGCCAGGATGAAGCCTGGCACCTGCGGCAGTTCTCCGATACCCGGCACGCCGTCGGGCGTGCTGTCGATGTAGCCCGCCCAGGTGTTGACGATGCGGGCTTCGCGCAGCACAGGCAACAGATCCACGGCACGGCGGTGGATTTCGCGGACACCCGCGGGGTCGGGCGTCGGGTCGAGGATGCGCGCCCGTTCCATCGGTGTGGGAGCGTCCAGCTTCCATCGAGCGCGGGTTTCGTGGCCCCATCGGATGCCTTCCAGGCCGCCGGGAAACACGTTGCGCCAGCGCTTGGCGAACATCGGCAAGAACTGCGGTGCGAAGCGCACCAGCTGTGCCGTGGGGTCGGCGCGCCCTCGGCCGCTGATCGCCAGGACGTAGTGGCCGTCAGGGCGCCGGGTGATGGCAACGCGTGGGCTGGTCAGCGCGGCCGGCAGTTGCTGCTCCACCGGCGCCAGGCGCACGATCGATTGGCGGATCGTGGCGACCGGAAACTGCACGCCGAGCTGGTTGCAGAACGAGGACGCCCACGCGCCGCCTGCGAGCACGGCGGTACGGGTCTTGATCGTCCCCGCTTCGGTCACCACGCCGCTGAGCCGGCCACCCTCCATCTCGATGCCACGCGCGGCGCAGTTCTGGTGGACGGTGCCGCCGAGTTTCATGAGCGCGGCGGCGACGGCCGGCGCCGCCTTGGCCGGATCGGCCGTGCCGTCGCTGGGTGAGAAGACGCCGCCTTTCCACGCGCGGCCGGTGGCCTGGCCACGCTCCGAAGCCTCGCGGCCGCTGAGCATGTGCGTGGTCACGCCAACCGTCGTCGCAAACTCGCGCCATTTGGCCCAGCCGGCAATCTGGGCCTCGTCGTTGCTGAGGTACAGCAAGCCGCAGCGCCTGAAGCCCGTGTCTTCGCCGCTGTCTGCGGCAAACTGATCCCACAACTCCAGGCTCCGGGTAGACATGGGCAGTTCGCGCGCGTCGCGGTTCTGCTGGCGGCACCAGCCCCAGTTGCGGCTCGATTGTTCGGCGCCGATGCGGCCCTTTTCGACCACGGCGACCGACAGCCCGCGCTGGGCCAGGTAGTAGGCGGTGAAGACACCGATGATCCCGCCGCCGATCACGACGACGTCGGCACGGGCTGGCAGGTTGGGCGAGGTCTCAACGAGACGCAGTGGCTGGGACATGGCTGGGGCTCGATCGTCGCCTCAGGCTGCAACGCTCTGGCACACGTAGAGCTTCGCCACGTGATCGCTGCTCTCCCAGCCGATCGGTGCGCCCTGCGGCACGAACAGCGCATCGCCGGTGACGGCAGACAGCACGCTGCCGTCAGGGGCAGCAAACCGCACGCCGCCGGCCAGCAGGAACATGAACTCGTTGAGGCGATGGGCCCGGACGATCCGGTGGTAAGGGGTCGACTCCCAGGTGCCCGCGAGGTACTGCGCGCCGTCGTCGGTGAACACGTTGTCGCTGCGGCATTGCGGCGTGGGACCCAGCAGCGTCTCGGCCGGTGGCGGATTGGACGGCTTGAAGTTGGCTTCGGCGCGCAGTGCAGTGACGCCGCGCTGGGTCGGCTTCTCGCAAGCGGCCGCGCAAAAGACGAACCGCGTGCGCGCTGCAGCCTGGATGTGAAGTGCGGTGCCGCATCCGATGACCGCGCCCGCTTGCGCGCCGAGCACCAGCGGCGCCTCTCCGGCCACCGTCAGGGTCAGCTCGCCCTCCATCACCACAAGGGTCTCGATGTGGGGAAAGCGCGCGACATCGAGGTCGCCGGAGAAGCTGACGCGGCCAGCGCTCATCGCGCCTGGTCCTTCCCAGGCGATTTCGCGATCGCGAGCGAAGGGATCGGCCGGGCCGAAGGCGGCCTTGCGGAAAGAGGTCGATGGCGATGCGCCATCGGCGCGGTGCAGCAGCAGGGCCACGGTCATGGTCGTTGTTCCTTTGAGTTGCGAGTATTTGTCTGCGTTCGCGCCCTCATGCGGCAGTGGGCGCCGGGCCTTCCAGGTAGCCGAGGATGGCCTTGGTCTCGAGGTATTCCTCCAGGCCTTCGACGCCGTACTCGCGGCCATTGCCCGAGCGCTTGTAGCCGCCGAAGGGCGCATCGGGGCTCCAGGGCGGGTTGTTGAGGTGGACCTGCCCGGCGCGGATGCGCAAGGCCACCGCGCGCGCAGCCGCCAGGTCGCGGCCCTGCACGTGCGCGCCCAGGCCGTATTCGGTGCCGTTGGCGATGGCCACCGCCTCGTCCACGCTGTCGTAGGCGATGATCACCAGCACCGGGCCGAAGATCTCTTCCTGCGCGATCCGCATCTGCGGCTGCACGTCGGAGAAAAGTGTCGGGCGCACGTAGCAGCCACGCTCCAGCCCCTGCGGCCGACCGGGGCCGCCGCAGACGAGGCGGGCGCCTTCGGCCATGCCGACACCGATCATCTCCTGCACGCGATTGAACTGCGCGCGATTGGCCACTGGGCCGTGCGTGGTCTGCGGCGACCGCGGATCGCCCACGACAAATGCAGAGGCTGTCTCGCATGCGAGCCGCTCGACCTCCGCGAGGCGTTCGCGCGGCACGAGGATGCGGGTGGGCGCACTGCAGGACTGGCCGACGTTGCGCATACCGGCCGCCACCGCAGCCGGTATGGCGCGCGCGAAATCGGCATCGGGCAGGATGACGTTGGGCGACTTGCCGCCCAGTTCCTGCGCCACGCGCTTGACCGTCGGCGCGGCGGCCTGGGCCACCAGCACGCCAGCCCGGGTGGAGCCGGTGATGGAGATCATGTCGACGTCCGGGTGCGCAGCCAGAGCGGCGCCTACCTCTGGCCCTTGGCCGTTGACCAGGTTGAACACATCCGCCGGAGCGCCGGCGTCGTGCATCACTTCCGCGAACAACAACGCGCTTAGCGGCGACAGCTCGCTGGGCTTCAGGACGACGGTGCATCCCGCCGCCAAGGCGGGACCGACCTTGGCGGTGATCTGGTAGAGCGGCCAGTTCCAGGGGGTGATCAGGCCGCACACGCCGATCGCCTCGCGCACGATGGCCGTGTCACCCCGATGGGTGAGGAAGGGATAGCTGCCCGCAATGTCCCGGGCCACGCGGATGTGCTCCGCCGCAACAGGCACCTGAGTGCTACGCGCCATGCCGATTGCCGCGCCCATCTCCAGTGAGATGGCCTGGGCTAACAACTCCGCGCGCTCGAGGATCAGACTGTGCACGCGATCGAGAAGCAAGGCCCTGCTGTGCGGGGAGCTCACGGACCATGTCACGAAGGCGCGCTGCGCTGCAGCCACCGCGGCAGCAACGTCTCTTGAACTTCCCAGCGCGATCTCCGCGACGGGCTCGTCCGTCGATGGGTCGACGATGGCGCTGCGAGCCTGCGTTTCGGGCACGACCCACTCGCCGCCAACGTACATGCGGTCCAGGCGGCAAGCACTCCTGAGGTGTTCGATGATCGGGGAGTTCATGGCAAAAAGTTTAGGCTGCGTGCCCCTCGCGCCGGTGCTGCAATGAGGGTCTTGCACGAAGGAGCCTGCGGTTGTGCGAGTCGCTACAAGCAGATCCTGCCGTCGGCCACGTGCAGCCGGGAATGGACGGAACGAAAGCGCCTCAGCGCGGATGCGGGAACAGCCGCTCGATCGGACTGTGCGTCTTGATGAACGGCGACTTGATGACGATGTAGCTGAAGTACTTCGCGATTCCGATGTTGCGTTCGAGCAGTTCCTCGATCACTTCCTGGTAGTGGTTCACACCCCGCGTCAGGAAGCGCAGCAAGTAGTCGTAGCCGCCGCTCACCAGGTGGCATTCGAGCACCTCGTCGACCTCGCGGATGGCGGCCTCAAAGCGCACGAAATCCTCACGGTGGTGGTCCTGCAGCGTGACCTCGGTGAATACGGTGAGCGTGTCGCCGAGCTTCTCCAGCCGCAGGTGGGCACCGTAGCCGGCGATATAGCCGGCCTGCTCGAGCCGCTTCACGCGGATCAGGCAGGGGCTGGGCGACAGGCCCACCTCATCCGCCAGGTCCACGTTGGTCATGCGCCCGTTCTTCTGGAGTTGCGCCAGGATGCGCAGGTCGAGTCGGTCGATTTTGAAGGCTTCTGACATGGCGGTGCCGAAAAACGAAGATAGCCCGATTCTGCGTCTGTCTCGTTGTGTTGGGGGGGCGGTACGCGGGTTTTCGCTCAGGCAGCCAATGCAGCGCGAACGTCCGGCGCTTCGAGCACCTCGTCGAGCGTCTTCTTCAGGCGCGAGAACATCTGCGCGAACTCGTCTTCGGTGAAGGTGAGCGCCGGCGCAAAGCCGAGAATGTGGTCGCCGAAGGAACGGAACACCAAGCCGTTTCGGTAGCCGGCGGCGAAGATGCGGTCGGCCAGGCCGAGTGCGGCATCGAAGCCGCGCTTGCTCGCCTTGTCGCTCACCAGCTCGAGCGCGCCGAGCAGTCCGCGATGGCGCGCATCGCCTACTAGCGGATGCGCACGCAGCCCATCGAGCCCGGCCGCGAAGTGGGCCGCGCCGCGCTGGCCGTTGGCGAGCACGCCGCCCTCCTCGTACAGGCGCAGCACCTCCAGCGCGACCGCGGCGCTGACCGGGTGTGCCGAATAGGTCGCGCCATGTCCGATCGACGCGCCCGCCGGCGCACCGTCGGCGATACCGGCATAGACCTGCTCCGACATCATCGTTGCGCCCATCGGCGCGTAGCCGGCGGTCAGGCCCTTGGCCATGGTCATCAGGTCGGGCTCCACGCTCTCCGCCTCGCACGCAAACATGGGGCCGGTGCGACCGAAGCCGGTGATGACCTCGTCGACGACGAAGAGGATGCCGAGCTCGCGCGTGGCCTCGCGCATGGCCTTCAGCCACCCTTTGGGCGGCACGATGACGCCGCCCGAGCCCTGAATCGGCTCGCAGAAGAAGGCCGCCACGTTGTCCGCGCCCAGCTCGGCCACCTTGGCGCGCAGCGCCGCGACCGAGGCTGCGATCAGCGCCTGCGGGTCGGCGCCGTCCGCATGGCGGTAGGCGTAGGGCGAGGGGATGTAGTGCTGCGTGGGCAGCGGCAGGTCGAAGCCGCGATGGAAGGCCGGCAATGCGGTCAGGCCGGCGCCGGTAGAGGAGGAGCCGTGGTAGCCGCGCTCCAGCGCGATGAACTGCTTCTTCGACGGCTTGCCGGTCGCGTTGTGGTACTGCACGATGAATCGCACCGCGGCGTCGATCGCCTCGGAGCCGCCGAGCGTCAGGTACACGCGGGTCAGCGAAGCCGGCGTGATCTGCACCAGCTTCTCGGCCAGGCGAATGGCAGGCTCGCTGCTGAAATGGAAGTAGCCGGTCGCATACGGAAGGCGGCGCATCTGCTCGGCCGCGGCCTGCACCACGCTCTCCTGCCCGTAGCCCACGTTGACGCACCAAAGGCCGGC
>Ga0182008_10000599_pt1 | contig 26490 bp, 32 predicted proteins | sample Sormic07211129_1_FD_120482 | JGI IMG/M metagenome (GOLD analysis project Ga0182008, IMG submission 120482) | Rhizosphere microbial communities from Sorghum bicolor, Mead, Nebraska, USA - 072115-129_1 metaG | ecosystem: Host-associated > Plants > Roots > Rhizosphere | place: USA: Nebraska...
ATAAGCTTGAACGCTACCGTATTCAGCTTAAGCGATCCGTTGACGAAGTCGCAGCGTTCACTGCTATCAACGTTGAACGCCTGAGTAGTATCGAGAAAGGTGGGTTGGAACCTACCGGAGACGAGGTGCTCATCCTCGCGGACTACTATCGATGCGATTTCAAATTCTTCATCTCGAACGAACAAGTCGCTCCGTTCGAACAAACTGAAACGCTCTACCGGGCGCATGGCCGGGAGTTCTCGAAAGAGGATCGCTCTGCCATTCAAGAGTTTCTGTACCTCTGCGAAACCGAAGAATTTTTAACCCAAGAGCTCCGTGGTGCTGCCAGCACCTTTGCATACACTCCGCAAGGCGGCTATTTCATTGGTCACGCAGAAGGCGCGGCAAGGGCGTTTCGCCAGCAGATGGGTCATACCGAAAGAGAGGTTCCCCGAGACATCTACTCCGAGTTTCGCTCAGTAGGCGTGCATGTTTTCAGGCGAAGGCTGGCCAACTCCAAAATCTCAGGCCTATTCGTGATGCACCCTGTCGCGGGTAAATGTATTTTGGTGAACTACACCGAGGACGTTTACCGACAGCGGTTCAGTGCAGCACACGAGATGGCCCACTGTATTTTTGATAGTGAACAAGGGGCAAGCGTGACTATCCCGGGAGACAAAGATATGAGGGAGGTACGGGCAAACAGGTTCGCCTCCTGCTACCTGATGCCTCCCGAAACGATTCGCTTGCTTCCCGCCCCAGCTACCTGGTCTGAAGGAGATGCCCAAGATTGGGCAAACAAGTTCCGAGTGAGTTGTGACGCGTTGGGAATCGCTTTGAAGGCCGCAAAGCGCGCAGACCTTGAAACCAGTCGACGTATCCGGGGATACCGGGTAACTCAGCAAGCCAAGATAGACCCCGAACTTCCAGAGAGTCTCACCGCCCAACAGCGATCCAGGAAAGCGGCGTTACTCGAACGAGGACTGTCCGATCACTACGTGAGGCTATGCCTAGATGCTCACAGCCAAGGCTTCATAAGCCTCGGCAGGCTAGCCGAAGCTCTCCTTTGCAGCTACGGCGAACTGGCGGCACTTGCTTCTCTATATGGAAGGACAATACATGGCTATTGATCCATCGAAATTCCACAAGATCAATGTTGCCGACACCTGTTCGGTTTGGAACATTTTGTCTTCGCGCCGGCTGTATGCTGCGACTCAAGAGGCAAGCTGTGAGTTTTGCATGACGGGGTTTGTCCTATACGAATGCTTGGTCAAGCCTCGCACCTCCCCTACTGTAGCCGACCTAGAATTGAGGGAGCGCCTCAAGCAAGAGCAATCCAGGGGTAAATTTGCGTCGCACTCCTGCAGCATTGACGATCTCCAGGCCATTGCAAACCTTGAAAGCCGAAAAAAACTGGGTAAGGGCGAGCTCTCGTCAATCGCATTCGCAAGCAGAATTCGTCAAGCGTTCATCACCGATGATCGCAAAGCCAGAGCACTCTCAGAAAGCGTTGCTCAAGCGATAACACAGACAACTCCTCACATGCATTCTTGGCTCATTTTCACCAATGTTCTGACAGATGCAGATCACGACGTGGTTCTATCTCAACACATAGAGATGGGAGGTTCTCTAGCTACCCATCTAGTGACAGCCTATGGCATGGCGCTACAGTGTCGGCTAAATCTGCATGCCGCCAACAGGGCTACTGACGCTGACGCGGGGCATTGAGAAGGCACGCAGGCCGCAGTGATGGACGCACCGCGAACGCTCGTCTAGGACTCGCCCCCATGAAGCAGCCTCTGTTCGATTTTGACCTCAAACGCGTCTCGCATCAGCACTACATAACAGGGAAAGCCGCCATCAATTTTCCACATCCAGGAAGCACCACGGGTGGGTGGCATTTCCTTTCCTATTTTGATCGGGAATCCGGCGAGACCAAAGTGTCATTGGCAGGCATCCATTATCCTGACACCACAGCCTACTTTGGTGACCTTGGCATCATCGACGTGACCGATGAGCTAGCAACGCGTGGATGGTCTGTGGAGGGCCGACGTCTGTTCATGGCCGATCACTACCGAGCCGCTGCGGACATGATCGTTAGATGGGCATTGAGTGAGTCTATCCACTGCAACGTCGAGATCGATGATTGGTTCCCCTCTCGTGCGGAAAGACAGCGACTGCTTGAGATTCTAGATACAGCAAGGTCACAGCTTTCCAAGGTTAGCCGATGGCAAAAAGTGGAAGATTGGCTGCGTACGCAAACCTTCAGCTAGGGTAGTCGCTAGTCTGGATGGAGCGTGGTGCCAGTGCTAAGTGGTGCGTCGGCCCCAAGGGCCCCAGGTCGGTGGATTTTCGAAGATATCAATAGATGTGCTGAGCTCGTACTGCATGCGCTCGAAAACCTGGTCTAGAGTCGGATGCACTTTTGACTCTCTCAATGTGCTCACCAATTGGAGCAGCTCGCGGCCCTGCTCTAAGGGCATCTGAACGTCGCAGTAGACAGTGTCGTCATCGTCTGTCATTCCCATCGAAAAATCCTCGCAGTATGGTCTTGGCCTCTGTTCCCACGACCGGCATTAGGCCGTGCCCCTTCGGGGAGGGGCTGTCGTAAACCGAGCCTTGGCGCAAGCGCCGGCATCTCGGCCCTTCGGGCGTCCATCCCACACGTCTGCGCGCTCCGCTTGCTGTAATGTTCAAATGCGTTAGCTGCGCTTGCTGGATGTGGATAAAATCGATGGTTGTCGGCAAAATTAATCCCAGATCGCATGGTTGATAGCAGGAGACCGACTCAGTGAACAGTGCTATCGAACTACCGGAGAAATCGTGGGCAACTTAATAGCTTTGACACGAAAAAACCTACATGAGCTCGAAGCTATCGAACGCCTCGCCTCATTTCGAGGTGCCGACCGATTCGGTGCTCTGGCTCTGCAGTTAGCTTACGACTATCCGGTCAAAATCGAAGAGCCCTACCAATCTATATCCAAACTGCATCACAGCTCTATCATAGGCATGAGTGACGCTCCGTTTGAGGCGCTGCGCATCGTTTGCGAAGTCGTTATCAACCGAGTTCCTGAACTGCTGCGGATACTGTCATACCGTAATCGACATGAGAATCGTACGACTGTCCCCCATGGGCTTTGGTTAGCTCTTCTAGAACGGGCCAATGGAGATATGTCTGTCATTGAGCCTTCAAGTTCGCGCGCCGTTGATGGGCGCTTGCCTCCAGATTTTTTTGCCACATGCCACGACTTGATATCTAACAACCAGGCAGTGTTTGACCAGAATTTTTTACTCGCACGTAAGCACGAAGGTTTATCAGCCAGCAAGGCCGTGGAGAGCTTAATCGCACACAGACGAGGCGGCATTTGAACGTCGCAATACACTGTGCGGGAATCGTCTGTCATACTGGTCTGATACGCGAAGATTGCGGTGTTGCGTGCCCTTCGGGAGCGGCTGTCGTTAACCGAGTTTACGTCTCGGCCCTCGGGCGTCCATCCCAAATGCCTGCGCGCTCGGCTTACCATGCTTATCCAGCCGCGTGATCACCTGACTTCGGTAGAGTAGACACTCAGGCTGAGCTAGATCCAAAAGCTCAACGGGTTCGATGCATTCGTATGGCTGGGGTGCTACACCCCTTCGAAAATTCAAGCTTTAAAAAAAGCACGGCAGGCCTCCATCAAAGCAGTAGCGTCATGCAGAGCTCGATGGCGCCTGGTTGTTGGCAGTAGGCGATAAATTTCACTAGCCGCCTCCCGGCCCACTAACACCTCCAGTGGCTTCAGCTCGAAGGTGGGTATCAGATCTGCTGCCTCGAAAAGCACATCGAGCCAAAACCCGTCTTGCGGTGAATCGCTGCAAAGCACCTGCCCTGAAAACAGCTGATTCATATTTCTCGCTACAGCGTCAGGGGTATCACCTTCCTTAAACAAATGATCCTGAGTGAGACAATGCATGTCTTGCGCATCGAACGACCAGTGCGTCCAGTAACGGGCCGGCTTGATCAGCGAGTTGAAGGAGGTCTCAGCCGACACGACGGCTACCTCGAGAGGGTAACTGTCAGGAGCTATTCCAGAGGCTTCAAAATCAATAAAAAAAGAAGGCCGTTCCACCATGCTGCTCCTGTTTTAGGGTGGATTTTCAGCGGCTACACCGACTGCTTGTGTGGTTGCGCCGCCATCCCACTCGACCAACCGTTTCTCCTGCATTCGCTCATGCAGTTTCTGACGCGGTTTTGAGTGGTTGCTCTAACTTCGCAGAGGTAAGGTCTGCCCTCAACTGAAGAAGAGAGCAGGTGTTTTGATGAAAAAAGTCTTAGGCGTAGCTTTGCTGCTAATTGTGGCGGATGCGCAGGCACAGACTGTGGAAGCGGAGATGACAAAGCTGAAGCAGCTTGCCGAAAGCTGTATCGCTTCACTTTCTACTCAGAGCTGCGGCGCAACCACTTCCTGTAATGTGTTCAAGAGCTACAGCAGAGAATTGATGCCGGATGGCCCTGCTGGCTATTACGAGTTGCATGGCCCGAATAAGTCAATGAACCCTCAAAATGGAAAGCTGGTTAGCGAGGCAGTGAAAGCCGCTTCCAAGGCAAATAAGGCCGGAGAAAAGTGCAATCCGACGTAGCTGCTTTTGGATCTGCAGGGCGCATTCCTATACGATTCAGGTGGCCGATAGCAGTCTAGCGCCAGGCAGCTATCAGCCGGTTCCGTCCGTTTACGTAAAGCCCAGACGCTCGAGCGACTGCTGAAGACAATCTGAGCAAATCGCGGTTTATGGCGCGCCCTATCGGGTCGGCTGTCGTAAACCATGCCATGGCTGACGCCAAGTCATGGCCCTTTGGGCTTCCATCCTCGCGCCTCCGGCCTTACGGGCCTGCGCGCTCCGCTTGCTCTGGTTATTTCCATCGACGGAAGAGACTCGAAATACCTCAGTCCTGCGCACTGGAGTGTAGTCATCCTGTCCGTCCATATTTCTGTTGGAAGGTGCAGTCGCGGCGTGGACAATACGGGTTGGTCACTTGATAGGTGGCAATTGAGTAAGGAACCCGCGCATGAGTCAGAAAGTCCTGAGGCTTCCTCGGAACGAGGTCGGTCGCGACTTCGTTATCGGTGACATTCACTTCAAGTCGATTGATCTCTACAAAGGATTATTGAAGCTCGGTTTCGACAAAACTATCGACCGAGTCATTGGGGTGGGTGATCTCATAGATCGCGGGCCTGGAGTCCTAGACGGTCTGAAGCTTCTTGGTGAGCCGTGGTTCTTCACCGTTCAAGGTAACCATGAGCAGATGCTTATCAACGCTTACAGGGAAAACCCCAGCGCTCGTTATGTAGCTCATGGTGCAGGCTGGTGGTCGACCATAGCCGACGAATCGAAAGAGATGATAATTGGAAAGCTTGAGAGCCTTCCATCCGTCATAGAAATCGAGTCGCCTCGCGGCTTGGTTGGCGTTGTTCATGCTGATGTCCCTGCCGGGATGTCATGGGTCGAGTTCACTCGAGACATATCAATCCCTGCTGTAGAAGAGATCGCGCTATGGGGGCGCGAGCGGATCAAAAAACACCATCGAGAAGGTGTCAAAGGGGTCTGGCGTGTGTGCACGGGGCACACCTGGATTCCTGAGCCTGTTCGGCTAGGGAACGTTCTTGCACTTGATTGCACCGGAGGGGGTGAAGGGCCACTAGCTGTTTATTGCGTTCAGGCGGACACGATTTATGTGGAGGGGCGCCCCGTGTCACTTGACCAATCGGAGGCTATGACCGAGCTACTGGACGAACTTGAGCAGGCTTTAGGTCATCTTAAGGCCACCACCAACGCTAACAAGCTAATTGAGTCACAACGCTTGAGCGATGAGGCCGACGAGTTAGCTCGTCGAGTGAACACTACCTGGCTGACTTTGCGTTCGGAAATCGGTGCGTCTCAGAAGTTGCTGAATGCGCTTCACGGAATCAGCTTGCTCACCGGCGAACGAAGGGAAGCTAAGCTCGAAGAGCTGAAATTCGAGCATGCAGGCACCCAGATTGAGGGATTGCTGGCGAGGCTTCTTGATTGAAGTTGAGTACCAGTAACCTTTGGGATCTAAGAGAAATGATGGCCGAATCTGTGCGAGTAGTTCGTAAATGAAGCATGTGAGACTAATACGACATGGAGAAAGCACTGCGAACGCGGGCGAAGCCACTTTAGATCACGCGACTATTACTCTCACCCCGAAAGGAGTTGAGCAAGCGCAGCTGGTGGCATTGTCGTTCAACCATGCTCCGGCTCTGATCGTTGCCTCGCCTTTCACCCGAGCGCACTCAACCGCTATGGCGACCGCATCGGTGTTTCCTCATATCCCTTTTGAAACTTGGCCCATCCAAGAATTCACTTACCTTGAACCCGCGCGTTGCACTTGCACAACTGTCGCTGATCGGCGCGAATGGGTGGAGGCGTATTGGGCTAAAGCAGATCCTAGTTTCACTGATGGTGAAGGCGCTGAGTCATTTCTAGATTTCATAGCTAGAGCTCAGTCTTTTTTGGAGTGTCTTGCAGAGCATCCCGCCAACGACATCGTTGCGTACTCTCATGGTCAGTTCATTAACGCTGTAGCCTGGCTGATTGAGCGCAAACCGCTCGGAATTGATGGCGTATCCATGGTGGACTGCCGTGAGTATGAGATCGCGAACCACGTGCCCAATTGTGGTGAGTGCCTGCTTTCGAAAGATCCCGACGAAGCCGGTTGGAGAGTAAGTCGGTCAGCCCCTGATCAGCTACGAATGGATGCAACTTGGCGCGTGCCGGGCAGAGCTTATCAAGTCACTCGTGATCCTGAGCGCCTGCTTATTGAAGAGCGCGCCGAAGCTCTCTCAGCTGCAGGCTATCCACTGCCAGTTGATGATCCGGCTATGTACGCTGAGCAAAGGCTAGAAGAGGCCAGAGCGGCAGCTCGTTCATCCCAGGTAGGTAGCGTTAGCGGAAACACTACGGCGGAAATTTCAGCGAGAGAGGTATGCCAATTATTGCGAGAGGTCATCTTCGAGCGACGGTCGATGACCAGGGTAGGCAAAACGTCTTGGGATGAGATTTATGCGGGCCATTTCGTGGTGAGCATCGAGGGTTGGCGGATATCGATCTACAACGACTGTGACACGCTCGAATACTGCGAAGAATGCGTCAGTCTGGATGGACGGCGATGGTCGTTCGACGCGGGGGATACATTTGGAACAGATCCCATTGCGTTGCTCAGCACATGGGAACATCAGACGCTTGAACGTCTCCTAAAGGCGCTCTAGGGAGCCAATGTCGAGCGGGCCTCTGCGAGGACGGCTGTCGTGAACCAAGCCTCGCCGTTGTCGAGTCTTGGCCCTGTGGGCTTCCATCCTCCCGCCTGCGCGCTCCGCTTGCTACTGACCCCATGGCACCCTTCCACGAGCCAAGAGGCCCAACAGCCTCGTCTTAATTCAGACACGGTGCTTGGATGGAAGTGAGTCGTGCATACGGGCCACGAGTCGGGCACACGAGACTTCATGAATGAAGCGCCTCAACGAGCGCGGCAAGCAGCAAGCAAACGCTAGCCACGAGGGTAAGCCGTAATCGCATCGGCATGTACCAAGCGGGCAAGCTCATAACCCGCAACAGCTGCCTGTCCTGCCGGAGGTGGGCAATCAAGCCGATGACCAACAGCAAGCAACCCAATGGCATTGGCAGTAACGTGGCTACCCAAGCAATAAGCGCAGGAATGACACTCCAGATAAACCGGTCACGACGCTGCTCGACGCTTATGTCCTGCACGGTCATGGCGAGGCCCCAGTGTAAGGCTCCGACGAAGCTAAGGATGACTGCGCCATAGTTAACAAGCGCAATCTCAAACAACGTTCGATAGTCGAGAGAGAACGGGATCAGCAGCGCCAGAAAAATAAACGGCAACAGACCGCCATAACCCAGCAGGCTTACGTGCTTTGGCAGAGAGGTTGAAGGCAACGCGTCCATTTGTATTCCTTGCAGTGAGTGACATTCAAGACTGTAGGCCCAAAAGCCCCGCTGGGCGAGATACTGATGGCGAGGTGACTACATGACTGCAGCACTGACCCATTGAACGGGACGCTGTAGCGAAGCCTGTGCACCTTCACTCCATCAATCATCTATTTGGTTATCGAAACGCCCCCCCCCTTTGGCACGGCTGACTTTAACGCACCTTCGAGTAAACCTTTATGGGGTCTGCGTGCCTCGAATCTTATGCCTCCAAAAAGCCGCCTCCGCGCTCCGCTTATTCTGATAAGGTTGAAGGCGCTGATTGTGGATTAGATGAGAGTTCATGCCACACGACCACATTTTTGAAGAACCACCAACCCCTAAGCTCACTGAGGCAGGTAATCATTGAGTGAGGAACCTTCCCAACACTACTAAGCCACTCTCAGACTTGGTTTTGCTCAGCCTGCCAGTGTTCTTTCAGCACTATAAATAAAATTCGCCGCGCTCAAAGATTGAAAGTAACTTCGCGATATATCCGCGAATAGGCCAGCAAGGGACGTATTTGACTTATCACGATACGCAAGTGAAATATCCAGGTTACCTATGACTGGGAAACCCTCAGCCTCTCCTAGTACGCGAAACTCTTCACCTACGGTGCTCAACAAAACCGCTGAAACATAGCAACCCGATGACAAAGCCGCAACAATACCTGAATGACTTGTACTATGGTAACTGATTCTATAAGATTTTCCTACTCGATTAAGGGCACTTAGTATTAAATCCCTATCTCCGCACCCTTTAGTGAAAAGAGCCAGTGGGATTGGTTCTTTCTCAAAAACTAAGCTGTCTCGAGCACTAACCCATGTCAAAGGTTCTGAATGTAGTAACTCTGAGGGAATGCTAGCAGGACAGCCCTGCGTCAGCACCACATCAAGTTCACCAGCCTCATAGCTCTGCCAGATCTCATTGCTATATCCGCAGTGAACTTCAATCTCGATGTCAGGAAAACGATCCGAACAGCACTTTATAATTTCAGAAAAGTAGCTAGATGCGTATGTATCTGAAGAACCTACTCTAACAACTCCTGCGTACGATTTATCTGTAAGCTTTGCCACAGCCTGATCGTTAACTTCTAAAATCTTCACCGCATATGCCAACAAGCTATCCCCATGAGCCGTCAACTCAAGGGTACGCCCTCCCCTGATAAAAAGGTCTGAGCCTAGCGATCCTTCAAGCTTTTGAATTTGTTGACTCACTGCGGACTGCACACGGCATAATTTCTGAGATGCTTTCGAAAAACTTCTAAGCTCGGCAACAGTTACAAACGCTCGCAGTTGATTCATGTCTAAATTCATACTGATACTCCCTTATCACAGCATGTGATAGGTCGTATCATAATTATTAACAAGCCCGCAGTCAATGCATGCCTTATTATTGGATACCAAACCAAAAGGAGCATAACCGTGGCATCGAAAATTATAGGAAAAATCAAGGTAGATGACTATGATCTCGAGAAAGATATTAAGTATCTGAACTCAATCACTAAGCAACCAGAAGAATATGACGAGTTCGGGCAGGGATACTGGAAAAATCTTTCGCTATATAATGCAAGCGGCGATGCTAGTGATACCCAATATCGAAACACCGATAAATGCTTACCTACTGAGTATGCGACTCAGTGCCCTAGCATCCAAAAGCTTGTTCAGCAGAACTTCAAGCTTGACAATCTAAAGATGATTCGAGCCAGAAGCCTCGTGGATGGATTAGTTATACCGCATCGGGACTTCGTTGAGTTAGATAAGAAAATCACCTATTTTCGAGTTTTTTTAGCACTTGAAAACAATGAGGAAGCCTTTCATTCAGACGAACATGGTGTCTTCCAAATGAAAACAGGGGAGGTTTGGTTTCTAGACGCTGGTATAAGCCATGCAGCTGTTAACTTCGGGCTTAAAAGTCGGATGTTCCTTTGCTTGGACTTCATGTATGAAGGAGAGTTTGAATATACAGATATTTTCACCGACCAATCTGTACTTGAAGAATATCGCCGCTCGTTTTATATTTCTCGCGAACCTTTCATAAGCTCACAAAAAGAAGAAGTTATATCTGCAACCTCAAAGATCTTAGATCGCTTCACGTTCAAAGACGTAGTATTTGCCCTGTCAAAATATCATTTTATTTATGACCTACCTGTATCATCTTGCTACGACTGGATCATTAGCGCAGCAGAGCAGAAAAACAATATTGAAATCGTCAAAAAAGCGAAATCGTTACGCAAGTATCTTATTGAAAAAAGAGACATGGGTGAGCGCTACTCAATAAACGACTGGAACATCTAGGCTGGAGCTCCACTATGAATGCATTGGAAAGATACTCCCCTTTACTATTTCTTCTAATGTGGAGTAGTGGAGCTATATTTGTAAAACTAGGTCTTGAAGATGCCTCAGTTTCGGTTTTTTTGACCGTTCGCTCTATTGGAGCTACGGCAGCACTTTTCATGGTTTTTTTATTCATCACGAGAGGAACAGGAGCCAAATCATTACTTCTTCCAAAACCCTTACTGATTAGAGCGATACTTATCGGAATTCTTTTACAAGTAGGATATCAGTCTGCATATTTCTTGGCGCTGAATTATAAAATAACTCCTGGCGTCCTAGCAATCATTCTAGGCCTCCAGCCAATTCTAACTCCGATATTCGCAAATGAAAAAATCGGTAGGCTTGGATATTTTTATCTGAGCCTTGGCCTGGCTGGTTTGATAACTGCAATATTTGGGGCTCGTGAAATTGGGGCCGTAACTGGACTCGGCCTGCTTTTTGGACTAATCTCCGTCGTTGCGATAAGTGTTGGCTCAGTAATGCAGAAGCAATCTGTAATCAACCCTATTGCCTCAGCATTCTATCAAACTTTAACTGCGTCTTTCGTATTTTTAGCAGCACTTCCATTCACCACATTAAGACTGAATTTAACTCCCGAATTCATACTTTCTGCCAGCTGGATGATAGTTGTAGTTTCGACATTAGCAGTTCTCTTGTTATTTCGTATGCTGGTAAAGGACTCAGCAAGCAAGGTAGGTATACTTTTTTACATGGTACCAGTGGTTACGATTTTCTTGGATTACTTAACGTTTGGTAATACAGTTTCATGGATTACAGTCGCAGGAGCTTTATTAATCATCATAGCCGTTAAAGGATTTGGCAAAGTTCACCTCACAAAAGCCCCTGCTCCCCCTATCCAAACGAAAAAAACTTACTCCTAATATTTTCTGGAGCTCCATCGCTGCCTGATAGACTGATAGGTGATGGGTTCCAGCACTATACTGATGCGGAAGTTTAAAATAATTGTATTTGCAAGCTAGATGAACTGGTAAAAAATGATTTCCGGCCAACCCGTCCCTAGAGCTGAGCACCCTTTACGCATCGGGCATCCTACGAACAAGGCCACGCCGCCTGGTTACGCTAAACAAACATTGAAGGTAATGCCGCTTAGCGCATAATTCAGTCACTCCCTGAGAAACATTTAGTGGACGTAATTCGAGGCTTATCGGGTGTCCTACATTCCTAAGGAGTACACATGAATGCCCAGTGAATACTCGTTGTCAGATGTGCTGGAGAGGATGTACCAGAATCAGCTCGCTCTCGAAGCTGCGCTCATGGAGCTGACCCTCCTGATGGAATCACATAGACATCTGGAAGTCGAAGACAACGTTCGCGGTGCGCTTTACACAATTGGTGAGAACGCTGGTCATATCAAACAGGGGCTGGCCCGGCTCAAAAAAGCTCCCATGACCCAGCCGCTTTTTGATTTTGGTCTCAAACGCGTATCCCGCACGCATTACATTACTGGCAAGGCTGCAATCAACTTTCCGCACCTTGTAAGCATCACTAGCGGATGGCATTTCCTGTCCTGCAGAACTTTCAAAAGAGCGGCAAAAAATCACTGCCCTCTTGATTGGCGTCGCCCGCGACACCGTTCTGTCGCAAGGGTACCCGTCAGACAGAGAAACGCGTCACTAAACGATTCATATCCAATGCGAGCTTCGATACCTCATGTGCTGCTGCAGCCGTCTGGCTGGCGCCAGCCGCACTCTGAACAGAAAGATCGCGAATGCTTACTAAGTTTTGATCAACTGATCTTGCGACCTGTGCTTGTTCTTCCGAAGCTGTGGCGATCAAAAAGTTGCGTTCGTTGATTTCAGTGATAGAACGTGCAATATCATCTAGCGCCGCGCCAGCTTCGTTGGCAATTTTTAAGGTCGAGTTAGCTTGGTCACGGCTTTGTTGCATCGCACCGACGGCGTCCTCTGAACCACCCTGTATGCCACCGATCATTTTCTCGATTTCACGAGTAGACTCTTGAGTCCGGTGCGCTAATGCGCGGACTTCATCAGCGACAACGGCAAACCCCCGTCCTTGCTCCCCCGCGCGGGCGGCCTCAATCGCAGCATTCAAGGCCAGTAGATTGGTCTGCTCTGCAATGCCACGGATCACATCAACTACTGTGGCGATGCCTTGCGCTTGTTTGGCTAGGCCAAAGATTTTCTCACTGGTATGCGAGACTGTATCGCTAAGTGCATGGATGGCGTTCACCGCCTCTGAAACCCGCGCAGCTCCTATTTGCGTAGACTGCTCAGACTGCTGCGCTGATGACGAAGCTGAAGCCGCATTTCTAGCAACCTCTTCGACTGCAGCCGTCATCTCATTAACCGCTGTAGCCGCTTGTTCGACTTCACCATTCTGACGCTGCATGCCTCGACTAGCTTCCTCGGTCACCGCGTTCATCTCTTCTGCGGCAGAAGCAAGCTGCGTTGAGGCGTCACCGATATGTCGTATGGTCTCACGCAGCGTCTGTTGCATGTTTACCGAATCACGCATGAGGTCGGCCATCTCATCGCGACCGGTAACTACTGTATCTACGCGGAGATCTCCTTCGGATATACGTTGATTAATATCCGACACTTCTCGCAGAGGAACAAGAATGCTGCGTGTATAAAGAAAGGCAAGCAACACCGTGAGCACTAGGGCTACAGTGCAGAGTAAACCCAAGAGCCACAAGCTGTTGGTGTAGGTGTCTTTGGCGGCATCTCCCGCACGCTTTGCACCATTTTCATTAAACTCACTTAAGGTATTGATTTTAGTTTGAAGATTATTGGTGAGTGGCCGAATATTCTGATTGATAAAATTTGTGCTTTCAGCAGCGGGTTTAGATTGGGCAATACTCATGATCTCATCCAATCGACTATCATAGCTTTTTATTCCCGCTGCCACATCTTCTGCAAGGCGACGTTCCTCCTCGGAGGCTATTAAACGCATGTAATCACTTACGATAGTAGCAATATCACTTCGAGCCTGAAGAATCATTGCAGTAGAAGATTTTTTGACTTGATCATCAGATGACGACACTAGGCGCAATGTTTCTAGACGCATTCTTAGAATTAATGCATCCATCTTAGCTGTTTGCGAGATGCTCGCCATCCAGTTGACTTCTACATCTTGTTCCGCGTCGTAAAGCTTGCTCAAGCTGCGCACTGAGGTGAGTGCTACCAACAACACAAGCATCAAGATAGATGCAAAACAAAATACAGAGCGGGCTGACAATCTGAGCTTACGCATATCTACAATTCCATTGCACCAGGAGATATAAGGCTCTCGGCTGCTATTCGCTAACCTTCAATGTCACACGACCAGCGGTTATTCGCTGACCGCGCTTACTAAGCAAAGTAGTTGGTTTCATTGGGAAAGGCGTCGGGAGGGAAATTTTCTGTACCCAAATTCATGTGCTCGTCCTCGGATGCTGCTGGCGCTTACGTCTGGGGCTACTCTCAGCAGGCGTAGCTAGAACTCACCGGTTCGGTGCCATTTGTGGCATATGACCCAGTCCTAGGATCGCCGGGTGGGCTGATGGAGCATTGGACAATCAAATGGCCAGACTAGGCTATCCAGCGAACCTCCAAGCAAGATCGGACGCACGAGCACCTGGAATGGTATTCATTTTGGAGAAACTCGGGCGTTCAAGCAGTTTGAACTCGTCAAGACTCGTGCTGCTCCCATAAAGAACACGGCGCCATAGGGAAATTGACGCGATGCAAAACCTCAAGATCGCCACATTCAACGTCAACGGCATAGGGGCGCGCTTGCCTAACCTTCTGCAATGGCTTGAGAAGGAGCGACCGGACATTGTATGTCTGCAGGAACTGAAGGCACAGGACAAAGCTTTCCCGGCAGGCGATCTTGAGGCGGCGGGTTATGGTTCACTGCACCATGGCCAAGCCGCTTGGAATGGAGTGGCCATTCTTGCGCGCGATTCCGAACCCCTTCTGATTCACAAAGGCCTGCCCGGGGCTGAAAGCGACACGCAGTCTCGATACCTAGAAGCTGCTGTCCATGGTGTCATCGTCGGGTGCCTGTATCTCCCAAATGGAAACCCGCAACCGGGGCCAAAATTTGATTACAAGCTGAGGTGGTTTGAGCATCTGATTGCCCATGCAGAAACACTCCAAGCCAGCGAACACCCTGTTGTTCTCGCAGGTGACTACAACGTTGTGCCCACTGACTTTGATATCTACAACACCCGCTCATGGCTGAAGGATGCCCTCCTTCAGCCGGAAAGCCGAGAATGTTTCCAAAGGCTGTTGAGTCAAGGTTGGATCGACTCTGTGAGGCACCTGCATCCGAAGGAGCGGGTTTACACGTTCTGGGATTATTTCCGTCAGCACTGGCAGAAAAATTCCGGTTTGCGCATCGACCATCTTCTGCTGAACCCGGTGCTTGCTCCCTACTTGAAGAACGCCGGCGTGGATGCATGGGTTCGAGGTGAAGAGCATGCCAGCGATCACGCTCCGACATGGATTGAGATCTCATCCCGACAAACCAGGTCAAAAAGGAAGCCAAAGAACGACGCAAGCGACGCGCAAACAGCATCGCAAACCTCTGACATTCTTGATGAATACAATCGTAAGCGTGATTTCGATGCGACCTCAGAACCGTCGGGTTCCGCAACAAAGCGTAAGCCAGCAAAGAACAAAACCGTTGAGACGGCTGCGCTGCAGTTTTGCATACAAAAACATGACGCGACTCGGCTGCATTACGACTTTCGCCTTGAGCTCGACGGCACCCTGAAAAGTTGGGCAGTGCCCAAGGGCCCGTCTCTCGACCCCAAATCTAAGCGACTGGCCGTACATGTCGAAGATCATCCTCTCGACTATGCAACGTTTGAAGGGACGATACCTGAGGGTCATTACGGAGCTGGAGACGTCATTGTGTGGGATCGCGGTATCTGGAAACCCTTATCTGATCCCGCTGAGGCCTACGCTAAAGGTCGACTGAAATTCGTATTGCAAGGCGAAAAGCTTGGCGGCATATGGAATTTGGTCAAAACGCACATTCCTGGCAAGCAGGAGCAGTGGTTTCTGATCAAACATCAGGATGAGTTTGCTCGGTCAGAAAGTGATTACGACATTGTGAAAGCAGAATCACACAGCGTACTGACCGAGCGCACTATCGTGCAGAAGAAACGCTCAGGAAAATCTGCTGCGCCAAAGCCTGTTGTGAAAGATTCTGCGCCACGCGCTAAGCGTGGAAACAGCAAGCTTGAAAGTGCTCACCCATCTGATCTTCCTGAAAGTCTGAAGCCTGAACTGGCCACGTTAGTGGATTCCGCCCCGGATGGTGATTGGCGATATGAGATCAAGTTCGACGGCTACCGCATCATGGCTAGAGCGGATAAAGGTAAAGTGCAGTTGTTCACTCGCAATGGCCATGATTGGACTCATAAGCTCCCCCGCCAGGCGGAAGCGATTGCTGGCCTCGCATTGGAATCGGGCTGGCTGGATGGCGAAATGGTTGTTGCCAATGAGCAAGGCGTTCCTGATTTTCAGGCTCTCCAAAATGCCTTTGAGCTAGGCCGCAGCGGCAACATCATTTTCTACCTCTTCGACATGCCTTTTCTCAACGGCATGGATTTACGCGAGGTGCCGGTAGAGCAACGCCGCGAAGCCTTATCCAAGATTCTAGAGCGCAGTGAGGATGAGGTATTGAGGTATTCGGAAGACTTCGCCGAAACGCCGGAGGCACTGCTGAACAGCGCCTGCCAAATGCAAATGGAAGGCCTCATCGGCAAACGCGTTGGCAGTCCCTACGTATCACGTCGCAGCGGCGACTGGATCAAGCTCAAATGTAAACGTCGACAGGAGTTTGTAGTCGTCGGCTATACCGAGCCAAAGGGTTCGCGCAGTAAGTTCGGGGCTCTGCTATTGGGTCTGCACGACCTAGACAGCGGCGAGCTCAAATACGCTGGCAAAGTCGGTACTGGATTCAACCAGGTAACACTGAATTCGATCTACGAACGGTTAACCCCCCTTGAAACGAAGAATAGTGCTGTCGTAAACCCTCCCACCGGATTCGAAGCAAAAGACGTGCATTGGCTGATGCCTTCACTTCTGGCAGAGGTCGCCTTTGCAGAAATCACAAAGGAGGGTTCCGTAAGACACGCAGTATTCCAAGGCCTGCGCAATGATAAACCTGCAAAGTCGATTATCGAAGAGCGGCCTGCCCCTGCCCATCAAGTCGAAAGAAAGTCAGAAGAAAACCAGTCGTCTCAAGTGAGAGCCAAAGGTAAAGCCGGCGACGATGGGGCAACCAAGATCCGACTCACACATCCCCAGCGCGTCATTGACCCTAGTAGCGGCTCGACCAAACGTGACTTAGCGGATTACTACATTGGCATTTCTGACTGGCTTCTGCCGCAGTTACTAAGTCGCCCTGCCGCGCTGGTGCGCGCTCCAGATGGAATTGGCGGAGAGCTGTTTTTCCAGAAGAATGCAGAGCGTTTGGCAATCCCTGGGATCGAAATAATCGGCAAAGAGGAGACGGGTCACCCTGTGATGTTGATCAACAACATCGAGGCGCTGATAGGCGCTGTTCAGATGAGCACCATTGAGTTGCATACCTGGAACGCCGTATCCAAGGATCTACATCGCCCTGACCGCTTTATCCTAGACCTTGACCCCGATCCCGCACTGCCATGGAAAAGCATGGTGGAGGCGACCCAGCTAACGTTAACGGTACTGGATGAACTAGGACTTAAATCTTTCCTGAAAACCAGCGGCGGCAAGGGTATCCACATTGTCGTCCCTTTGACCCCGAAAGCGGACTGGGACATGGTAAAAAGCTTTAGCCACGCGATTGTCAGACATATCGCCAATTTGCTTCCAGATCGGTTCTCTGCAATTTCTGGCCCTAAAAATCGGGTGGGACGTATCTTCATCGACTACCTGCGCAACGGCTTGGGCGCGACCACTATATGTCCCTACTCAGTACGTACCCGCGAGGGGCTCCCAGTATCTGTGCCAATCTTTCGAGATGAGCTGAAAGAAATCAAAGGTGCTAACGTATGGAACATCGAGAACGTTCATGAACGTCTAGGCCAGTTGGACGTCGACCCTTGGGCTGACATGTCTGAAACAAAGCAAACCATTACGGCTCAAATGCGGAAACGCATCGGTCTTAAGTAGCAATTAACCCAGGAGAAATGACATGGATAACTACCACATCACCACAACAGACAACGGTTGGGTCTGATTTTCTCCGAATGGTTTTTGAGCGAGCCTGCCGTGCGAGGCCCGCACGATTGAACTAAGCCGATCAAGAAGAGTTCTCCGACTTAACCAGCGGGCATTCAGCCGCTGGTTGGGCGCCGCGTCCTGGGAGCAGCCAATGACCCACGACGAGTGTGCATCAGTTGTGGCCTTAAGGCTGGATACCAGGCTGCTCAATGATGGCGGCGTCTTACGCGGGCGCCTGGTGGATGAGGCTTTGTAGGGTTTCCATACAAAAAGGCATGCACACAAAACTTGGGGCATGAGATAGGGATTATTCGGAAGCCCGCTTCGCTGGGTAGCCGTGCCTAATGTCCGCCGGTTCATTGAGCATTCCAGCAGGCGGTCGACGCCTACGTTCGAAATCTTCCCACCTATCTTGAACGCGCTCTTCCTGACAAGACATACATACATACACATCCGAGCCTAAGCCCAGATAGTAGCCTTTGCGGATGAAGGGGTGTTTGCATCCGATTAATGAACGACTATTTGAACTCCGTTGGCCATCCATACGAAACCCAAAGTAAAAAAGCCCGTACGCGGTACGGGCAAACAGGAGTTTGGACTCGAGACTGCATAACGGAACAGTCTCTGTTATTCGAGCTGTGCAGCCCAAGTGAGTTTAATGTGATCCTCCTCTTTTCGACCAACGGCATCTTCACCCGTTACAACTTATACGAAGCGGCCCAGCGTGTATAAAAAATAAAATGAACCTTTCATATAGCCATCAAACAAACTTACAAAAGGAGCAATGAAAATGAAAAATTCTCTTTACATTATTGAATATGACTTTCATAACGCACCCAAATCTTTCATCCTGAGGAGCGACAGAATGAACGACGCCGAGGCCTGGCATTGGGCTTGCTGTGATGCGGGCCTAGCCGTGATCCCCCGTTCGCGGAACCATAAAATCAGACTTGTGAGCAAGCCGATGGCCGAACGTTATGGCCTGGAAAATGTAAGGTGGCGACCGTCAGGCAATGTACCATTTTCCCCGGCGCCCTACACCCCAACAGTAACCGATGAATACACTGTTAATACCTTATAAGGTTGTCTGTTATGTAAATCAAACTGTTAAAGTTGCGTCTAGACACACTATAACGCTCGAATTTTAAGGGGGGAAGATTCCGCTGGACGCTGAATCAACCAAATTGCCACTCTGGAAAGTAACCCGACTGTGACTTAGCACATTGCTTTGTGAATATCTACGAATAGCAACTTTAGAATTAAAAAAATTCCGTTAATACTGAGAACTTATGCTTATTAGCAAATTAGATCTGCGCGTTCTCTAACCAGGGCCCAATGGTGTATATCACAATACGCTTGTAATTCAAGCCAATGCGCGTCCTGTCAACGCACCCGCATCGTTCGACACAAATTCTATAAGCATTGGCCATCTTTCTTCATGCAGTCACGTCGGTTCTCTTGGCTACCCTTGCATGAATTAGGACATGATACCAATCAAAGTCGGGTTCCTAAGAAATTATTACTGCCAGGTTTGCAGAGATCATGGTGGACTAACTATCGCGAAAAGTTGGATTCCCAGACCTGAAGGCGTCTATCAATGAGAAACTGGTTCCGAATTAAAAGCTTAGTGTTTAGGAGTGTAAACACTCTCACGAACATGCAATATATCATTCTCTCCGGCTGCGCAATTCCGGATTGTCGCGATCATTGCTCACAGAGTTCACCTTTCTCACCCTCCTGGGCACGCTTATGGAAATGCGCCAACCACTGCAAAGCATACTCGGTGGCCTGTTTCTGCACTTCACAGCGCCCGCCCGGAAACCGGTGCTGGTGACTGAACACTTGAAATTCATCAGCCGTTTGAAAGGCCCAGGCGAAGCAGATTGTGCCAGCTGGGATACCGTCTACATCGTCCGGGCCGAGAATCCCTGTCGTAGCGATAGCTGCATGGGCGGGGCTGTCTCGCAATGCCCCCGTCGCCATTTCCCGAGCAACCTCCACGCTCGTTAGGTTGAATGTCTCAATGGTCTGCGGGTTGACATGTAACAGGCGCTGTTTCGCCTGAGGCGAATAAACTACATACCCACACTCAATGAAATTGCCGCTGCCTTCGACCTCGGATAACAGCGTCACAATTTTACCGGCCGTACACGATTCCGCCGTGGTCAGCACCAAATCGTTGTCGCGAAGGTATTGAACAGTGTTGGCGGCGATAGACATGACTTGAATGACCCTCAGTGATAGTCCCCGCCAGCCACCGCACGCAGATACGCCACGTCCGCAGCCTTACGCAGATCGCGCCATTCCGCCAGAGTTAACATAGCCTGACGATCCATTTCATCGGAAAGGCGCAATAGCTCGTCGTGATAAGCGTCTGGGCAGTCCATGCGAAGTTCTCTGTTCTCCAACGCACGATTCCAACGATCCAGTGCTTGTAATCTCAAATCCTGCTCCGACGTCAGTCTGTTATAGAACGCATTCATTTCACTCACCCCGATACTTTCACGGTTGATCAACCCATCTCAATTTAGGTTCAAAATTTCTCACAAAGAATTGTTTTTCGAACAAGATCAAAAAGGCAGTGCCGATTTCAATCGATTTCAGGTCGCTAAGTCTCCTATGTTGAGTGGTTGAATTCACTCGTTGGGACTGACACGCAGGGGCGCGATCATGGAGCAGAGTCTGTGAGTTGTCCCGGGCAGTCTTGCGGCATTACGTTCCAGCGATTCGCGAAAGACTGAACGGGTCAGGGCACGTGCTTTCGAAAAATTGAACGCTTTAAATTTCGAAACGCAAGGAGAGACGTCATGCCCGAAAAAAACTTCGTACCAGCAGTTAAACGTACAGGCGCGAAGGATTCGTCTACCGGCTCAGACCAGGCAGATACAGGTTTGACCGATGACGAACGAGTCGTTAGGGAAGATGAGTTCCTTGGAGACGAACCACGTGTTGAACTTGGCCCAGCAGACCTGGAAAGGCTTAAGCATTAAAGCCGGCTCGGCTTGGTTTTCGATGCGCCAATATTTTCAATACGCGACATCTACTACTTGAAATTTACTTAATGGAGGTGTCACGTATGCACCAGGAAACCTCATTCATATTTGATCTGGATGGAACGTTGACTGATAGCGTTTACCAGAATGTCTTCGCGTGGAAAATAGCGCTGGACTCAGAAGATATTCCATTGGCCATGTGGCGAATTCACAGAAAAATCGGTATGAGCGGTGGGCTGATGCTTAAGATGTTAGCCCGTGAGACCGGCTTGGAAATCAAACCAGAGCAAGCCAAAAGGCTGAGCGATAAACATGATAAAGCCTACAAGGATCTGCAGGGTCAGATAAGCGCTCTGCCTGGCGCTCTCGAGCTTCTCGAAGCCTTAAAGCGCGATCAGTTCAAGTGGTGTATTGCTACCAGCGGTGGGATGGATACTGCAGCAATTAATCTGAAGGCATTGGGCTTGGGCACCTCGGAGGTGAATCTCATCACCCGTGATGACGTCAAGTATGGCAAGCCCGATCCAGACCTCTTCCTCGCCGCTGCAAGCAAAATCGATGTGCCCATCGAGGACTGCCTGGTGATCGGCGACGCCATCTGGGACATGCTTGCCGCACGACGCTGTAAGGCCACCGGTATAGGTCTGCTTTCAGGGGGTTATGACATAGGAGAGCTTGAACGTGCAGGTGCACTCAGAGTCTATGAGGATCCTCTGGCACTTCTAAAGCACTTAGACGAGGTTGCTTCCCGTTCATGAGACCTCTGTAGGCACGCGGCTTAAACTGATGTGCCCCTCTCGGCGGAGTAGTTCAAATTCCCGCGTGCTGATCTGCAAGAAATTGATGAAGTGGTGTTTTCATGTTACTCAGGGGCGAGCGCAGGAATCGGATGTATCCAACTACAGCTGCGCCCCTGGCACTCGTAAAACTTTGACAAGTTTTATGGTGCGATAGACAGGGAAAGTTCTTACACCCCCAGGCAGGATCCACTGGCGCGGGTCGGCGAATATAAGCTTGCTTTGCCTGTGCTCGAAGACTTCGACACGACGGGGATCGATTCTCGCGGTGCGTTCACTAGCTGCGGAACTCGCGCGCTCGGGCTCCCACCATTTCATTGCGCTCTTGCGCAGCAGTGTGCCCATGATGAGATTTGTGATTCATGGGGAAGGACGCATCGGGTCGCTGGTAAAGAACATCATGATCTACGTTCATCCTGCCTTGCGGCGCCTCGCGGGAACAGCGTTGACGGTTCTGTAACAGGACTGTCGCTACCTGCAAGCTGATGAACCGAGACAAAGCGGGATTGGCTGTTATCCGAAAGGCGTTAACGATGCATAAGCCTTGCCAACACATCACCCGCAACTATCGTAAGGGCGGTATTGCCTCACGGAATGAGCTATCTCCGTTGTTTAACGAGACGTATTACATCGGCATCCAGAAGGACGCCTGCGTCGAATTTGAGGCCTGCAAATGAGTAAGTCGCCAGCGTGAAAGCCTCCTGACTCAACTGCCATGCGAATCGGGCGAACGCTGATAGCGCGTTAAATGGAAGAAGTCAGCCAGAATTTCAACGACTCCGCTGGAAGCTATACTAAAAGCTTATAGCAATATGATTTCTCCTCCTGCCATTTTGTCTTTTCTCAACAAGGAGTTGGAAAATGTCCGGTGAATACTCGATGTCAGATGTGCTGGAAAGGATGTACCAAAACCAGCTCGCTCTCGAAGCTGCGCTTATGGAGCTGACTCTTCAAGTAGAAGCCCAGGGACATGCGGAAGTGGGTGACAACGTACGTGGCGCGCTTTACACAATCGGCGAGAACGCGGGCCACATAAAACAGGGATTGGCCCGCCTCAAAAAGCTCCCATGACTCCGCCGCTCGTTGATTGTGATCTCAAGCGCGTCTCACGCGGGCACTACATCACAGCAAAGGCTGCGATCAATTTCCCACAACCTGAAAGCACTACTGGAGGGCGGCACTCCCTTTCTTACTTCGACCGCGATTCTGGCATAGCGAAAGTGTCCTTGGCGGGCGTTCACTATCCAGATATAACCGATTTCTTTGGAGACGTTGGGGTCAACGGCGTAACCGACAAGCTTGCGAGGCGAGGCGGGTCAGAAAGAACGCAACAGACTGTTCATGGCGGATCACTATAGAGCCGCAGCTGACGTGGTGATGATATGGGTGCTAAGTGATTCCAAGCGCTGCAATGTAGAGGTAGCTGAATGGCTTCCCTAATCCGAAACCAAGCAGCGGCTTTTTGGGGTTCGACACTTGGGAAGGCTCGAACTGTTGGATCTCGCGAAGCTGCAAAAAATGGAAGCTTGGCTAAGCTCGCAGTAGCCCGATGGAATCATTTGTCAGGACAGCCGCTGGATGCGTCTTAAACGGGAGCAACGGATATGCGCAAAAAGTACCAGTCATGGTTTGTCCCGCTTCTAATTTTATTCGCCGTACTGTGGGCAATAGGCAAAAAAGACACACCTCCAGCCCAGACTCCGCCGAGCGCAAAAAACACCTCCACTTCACCGGCATCGGTTGCATCGACTCCGGCACCGCCCCCTCAAATCGAGCACTACGTTAGCGCAGACACGCTGAATGTCAGAGAACAACCAAATGGAAAGGTCATATCCAAGCTGCAGCGTGGTGCTAAGGTTCATATCTACCAAAACGCGAATGACTGGGTTCGTATAAGTGTCGATGGCCAACCGGCTAAATGGCTTTCGTCCAAGAGCCTCTGCAGCGGCCCGAATTGCTACGTCAAACCCCAGCCGAAACCACAGTGGCGCGCTCCACGACCTACGCTTCGACCTGCGACTGAATATAGTTCGTCCTGTCCATGCTCTTCCGGAAGTGTGTGCATTGGCCCACGGGGTGGTAGATACTGCATAACATCAGGTGGAAACAAGCGTTACGGCGTGTAAAGACCATGCAGATCCAATACTTGATGTTAGAAGTTTGGGTGGTTTCTCGGCGCGGTATAGGCTGGGTCATCGAAAGCTTTTTCCAAGTTCTCCACTTTTTATTGAAGTCTTCTTTCTTATTGAATAGGCCACAAGGTGGAGTTCGGCGTAGCTCAAACTCTCGCCAGAGCTCTGCAAAACGTCGTTTTCCGCAAACGATACAGACGTATACCTCAGACTCGAGTGCTAGATAGTACCCTTTCCGGATATTTTGAGGCCTGCACCTTGTCGATGTTTTGTTCGAATCCTTATAGGGCCTCGTCGGCGTACCGCTCTGGTTTTCTGTCAAGTCCCGCAATGTTGGTCAACTTGCGCGGAAGAGTTAAAAAGCCCGCACAGCGTGCGGGCAATAGAAGGAGTTACATGAGCAGCCTGAAATGCCGTGTCAGGCTTATATGTAGGAAATCACCTGGATGGCAGTCGTTTCATTTATTTCGTCATGGGAGGTGTGCGTCAGACAGACGGTTTCCGAAGCTCTTAGCTACGAACGAGTCAGCGTGGTACGTGCGGTGCGTTACCTGTTCTTGCTCATGGCCGAGAGGTTGAGACGAGAACATCCGTTCAGCAGCATCTTACGATGATCGATACACCCGCCCGCATCCAGGTTTCCCAACCTTGTTGACCCGGCCATCAACAGATAGGACGCAATGGCGAGCACCGGCACAAATGTGGGGATTCGGAAGTGACCTTCCTCGACTACGTCGCGGCACATCACAAGCACCGCAACGCCGAATGGTTGCCTGAGCTCTTGCCTGAAATCACGGAGGCGTTTCTGATTCGATCAGAAGATCCATGCCGCGAAGCAAAAAAAGAACTGACTGCGCTGTCTTCAAAACTGCGCACTCGCTTCAGATTTTTTGAACTCTCAAGCGTATACCGCCTGTCATGATTGGAAGCATAAAAAAGAAATCTCTTTATTCGTTACCCCTCACAACTTATGCACGCGCTATCGCCGCAGTGGCGAGCGCGCCTAAAGCCGAGTCTGAGGGAATTCAAAATGTTCTTACATAACAAGCGACTTCAGTACACAGTTCGTGTGGCAGAGCCTAATCCGGGCCTGGCCAATCTGCTGCTTGAACAATTTGGTGGCGCTAACGGCGAACTTGCTGCGGCAGCGCGGTATTTCACCCAAGCGTTAGCGGAAGAGGATCCGGGTCGCAAAGACCTATTGATGGATATTGCGACTGAGGAGTTAAGCCACCTTGAAATTGTGGGCTCGATCATCGTCATGCTCAATCGAGGAGCCAAGGGTCAGCTTGCAGAGGGTGTCCAAGAAGAAGGTGAGTTGTATCGTGCCATCAACGGTAACGGCAACGACTCGCACATCACTAGCCTGCTGTATGGCGCAGGCGCCCCCCTTGTGAATTCTGCGGGTGTGCCCTGGACGGCGGCCTACGTCGATTCGATCACCGAACCTACCGCCGATTTTCGTTCGAACATTGCGGCGGAAGCGCGCGCAAAAATCCTATACGAGCGACTGATTAACGTTACCGATGATCCGGGTGTTAAAGAAGCATTAGGCTTCCTGATGACGCGCGAGATCGCCCATCAACAAGCGTTCGAGAAAGCTCTGCATTCGATCCAGCCGAACTTCCCGCAAGGAAAACTTCCGGGGATGCCCGAGTTCACCAACAAGTATTTCAACATGTCGGGCGAGCCGAATGTACGTGGCCCTTGGAACGAAGGTGGCGCTTGGGAATACGTGGAAAATCCCGCGCCGGCGGTCGACGGGGGCGATGGGTTGGCGACGGTCAGTCTCCCTGCCGAGGATATAGAAGTGTTGGAGGCGATGAAGGCTCGCACAGCCTCTGATCCGCTAAGCGAACCGCTTACCGGTGCTGACCTTGGATCGGGATATGTCCAGGGCAAATACGCCTAAAAAATACGCCTAAAAATAGTACGGCGGCCCCACACCGGGGCCGCCCCAAGTACAAGATTACTAAAAATGAAAAACGTCAAAGTATCTTCGCTAGCCATTGAACCTTTCGGACATTTGATGGAGGCGGCCTCCGCTGGCTTCGAACACGACTGCAGACAGGCCCGCCGAGATTTAAGGATGAGCGTGGCAGTAAATGTGTCCGGAATAGGCACGCTGATCCCGAACAACTCGGCGAGTGAGGACGCCCCCCAAGCCAATAAGCAATTGGCATTAACGAAATGAATCTAAAATGACAGCAGCTGTTAGAAGTGCGAGGCCTACGAGGAAGAGCACTGTCGGTGGGACTGGTTATCTACAGCGAGAGGAGGCGAACATGATACCTAGAAAGAATTTGTGCGTTCAAATCGAGATCATAAACGCACAGAGGCTTTCATTTCTGCTCGGTAGTGTGATCTTTGCAGCGGGCACGCTGATCATGTTTTCCGATTTCGTAGGCAAATTAGTTTAAGTCCGGCGGGGCCAGGCCTGCCGCCTCGGGGTTCCAGGCACGCCGTCCCAAGGACAACAAGCCCGTGATGTACAGAGGCGAATTTGTTCCTCTCCAGCCGCTAGTTGGTCGCGAGTTTTTACAGCTTCGGAATATCGCCTGTGGCCTCGGCAAGCACAGCCATCGTCTCCTCAATACTCGCGATGTTGTCTTCCAGCTTTCGAAACACTCTGCAAAAAGCACCTTCAACATCCACTGTCTGATGACCACGAAGTGTGTCTACTCTTTCATTCTCCGTCTTCTGAAGACTTAGAACGCTTTCCCTAAGAACTGCGAGTTGGTCGAAGATCGCGGCGATTTGTTCCTTGGTCTCTGTGCTCATTTACTGCCACCCCAACCTTGAAATGATCTCGCGTCGGTAGGGAGTATCGATCTGGGCCGGAACTCGTTCGAGGTAATCTCGCGCATGCGCGTGTGCTTCTCCACTCAACCCAGCCAAGTAAGAAACCGCGTCATCGACAGTGGGAACCAAACCTTCAACATCTTCATACCTAGGAGGCAAATCAGTCCAAATAACTGCGTCCAACTGGCGAGGGATCGCCCATTCAGCAATAACCCCTACCAGTGCATTGCCGGGAGTGAAGATGCCAATGCCATCCTGCCTGTCCTTGGGGATCTGCTCTC
>Ga0182008_10000600_pt1 | contig 26471 bp, 36 predicted proteins | sample Sormic07211129_1_FD_120482 | JGI IMG/M metagenome (GOLD analysis project Ga0182008, IMG submission 120482) | Rhizosphere microbial communities from Sorghum bicolor, Mead, Nebraska, USA - 072115-129_1 metaG | ecosystem: Host-associated > Plants > Roots > Rhizosphere | place: USA: Nebraska...
ACTGGATGGCACAAGAGCAAGAGCGTGGTATTACCATTACTTCTGCTGCAACTACAGTTAACTGGAAATACAGAAACCAGAACTATCACATGAACATTATCGATACACCTGGACACGTGGATTTTACCGTAGAGGTAAACCGCTCGTTACGTGTATTAGATGGTTTAGTGTTTTTGTTCTCGGCTGTTGATGGTGTTGAGCCTCAATCAGAAACGAACTGGCGTTTAGCTAACAACTACAATGTTGCCCGTATCGGTTTCGTTAACAAAATGGACCGTTCTGGTGCTGACTTCTTAAAAGTTGTGAAGCAAGTTAAAGACATGTTAGGTAGTAATGCAGTTCCTTTGCAATTACCTATCGGTTCTGAAGATAACTTCAAAGGTGTGGTTGATTTGATCAACAACCGTGGTATCGTTTGGAATGAGCATGATAAAGGTATGACCTTTACTGAAGTGCCTATTCCTGATGATATGATTGATGAGGTGGCTGAGTGGAGAGAGAAATTATTAGAATCAGTTGCTGATTATGATGAGTCTCTAATGGAGAAATTCTTCGATGCTCCTGAAACCATTACTGAACGCGAAGTTTTAGACGCTTTACGTGCAGCTGTTTTAGATGCTAAAATCGTTCCTATGGTATGTGGTTCATCTTTCAAAAACAAAGGTGTGCAAACCATGTTGGATTACGTAATGGAGTTATTGCCTTCACCTCTTGATTCAGAAGGTGTAACAGGTACTAACCCTGATACAGGTGCTGAAGTTTTATTGAAACCAAGCATCAGTGAGCCATTTGCAGCTTTAGCATTTAAAATTGCAACTGACCCATTTGTAGGCCGTTTATGTTTTATCCGTGTTTACTCGGGTAACTTAGAAGCTGGTTCTTACGTTTACAACACCCGTTCGGAAAGTAAAGAGCGTATCTCACGTATCTTCCAAATGCACGCTAACAAGCAAAACCCTGTGCCTAATGTGGCTGCTGGTGATATTGCTGCGGTAGTAGGATTTAAAGATATCAAAACTGGTGATACACTTTGTGAAGAGAAAAACCCAATCGTTCTTGAGTCTATGAACTTCCCTGAGCCGGTTATCGGTTTAGCTATTGAGCCTAAAACTCAGGCTGACGTAGATAAATTAGGTATGGGCTTATCTAAATTAGCTGAAGAAGATCCTACATTCAGGGTTCAGACAGATCAGGAAACTGGTCAGACTGTAATTTCTGGTATGGGTGAGCTTCACTTAGATATCTTAATTGACCGTTTAAAACGCGAATTTAAGGTAGAAGTTAATCAAGGTGCGCCACAGGTAGCATACAAAGAAGCCATCTTTGGTACTACTGAACACCGTGAGGTTTACAAAAAACAATCAGGTGGTCGTGGTAAATTCGCCGATATCAAAGTGGTAATCTCTCCAATTGATGCTGACTTTGAAAAAGGTGGTTTACAGTTCGTAAATGAAATTGTTGGTGGTTCAATCCCTCGTGAGTTTATCCCTTCAGTTGAAAAAGGATTTGCTTCTGCAATGACCAATGGTGTACTAGCTGGTTATCCGCTTCCTGATATGAAAGTACGTTTGATTGATGGTTCTTTCCACGCAGTCGATTCAGATGCTTTATCATTCGAGCTTGCTGCCCGTATGGCATATCGCGAGGCTTTACCTAAATGTAGACCTGCTTTGATGGAGCCAATCATGAAAATCGAAATCTTAACCCCTGAAGAAAACATGGGTGATGTTATCGGTGATATGAACCGTCGTCGTGGTCAGTTACAAGGTATGGATACCCGTAACGGATCTCAGGTAATTAAAGCATTGGTACCACTTTCAGAAATGTTCGGTTATGTAACGCAGTTACGTACCATCACTTCAGGCCGTGCAACTTCTACAATGGAATTTGACCACTATGAGCCAGCGCCTAAAAACGTTCAGGACGAAGTAGTAGCTAAATCTAAAGGAAGAATTAAATCTGAAGACTAATAAGGTAAAAGGTTAAAGGCATAAGGTTTAAGGTTTTCGAACCCTACGCCTTACGCCTTCCTCCCTCAACCTTGAAAGATAAATCCGGTTTCTGTTGTTAATAGCTCTAACAGGAAGCCATAAATAAAAATAAGATGAGCCAAAGAATCAGAATTAAATTAAAATCTTACGATTATAACTTAGTAGATAAATCTGCTGAGAAAATCGTAAAAACTGTTAAACCTACGGGTGCAGTGGTTAGTGGTCCAATTCCACTTCCTACAGAGAAAAAAATCTTTACTGTTTTACGTTCTCCACACGTAAACAAAAAAGCTAGAGAGCAATTTCAATTATGCGCTTACAAACGTTTATTGGATATTTATAGCTCTAACTCTAAAACAGTTGATGCTTTAATGAAACTTGAATTACCTAGCGGTGTTGAAGTTGAAATCAAAGTTTAATTGATTTTAAAAAAACAGGAAAGGTCCCGATGCAAGTCGGGGCCTTTTTTTGTATAGCCCAAATTCTAAAACAAAACCTCGGCTGACTGGTTGTAATGATATGACAAGTAAAGATAAGGAACAAGAAGGATTGCCTGTTGAAGGACAGGATTTTGCTGATCCTAAGGACGATCTGAAAAACAAACCATCCTCACACGGCGAAGTGGCCAATCAAAAAGGTAGCGATTTTTCTGAACTGGAAGAAAGCAGGATGGAAAATCCACCAAAACACCGGGATGAAAATGGTTCATCAAAAGATGATTTGGACAGTAATACAACGATAGATCAAAGTAGCGGGGTGAACTAGCCAAAGTTGTTAAAATCGGTAAATAGGGTAACAGTTTTGGAGTACATAAATACTTCGAAATTAAACTTTTCTGTCATTTTTATTGTTGTCTTAACAGAGTATCTACAAAAATAAATCGCTATGGAAATTAATGAAAATAAAAATATTGATGCTAACGGGGAGATAAACCATAATGAAGATAACATAGAATGGGATAACGGAGAGGCTACCTACGGACATAAAAAAGCTGATTTTAAGCGTAAAGATGAGCCAGATGCATCACATACGAATGAAGAAAATAATCCTCCCCGGAATGTAAATGAAAATCTAAATAATTCTAATTTAAGTCAGGGAGAAGACATTGGGAACAGAAACAAGAATGACGAGAAAGGTTTGCGGGGCAAAGATTTATGAGTTAATTATAAAGAGATTATCCGCATAGCATAATCCCTTTATAATCCTTATGCATATTCCGGTAGATGGAAGTAAATTTGGATTCGACAACTGCAATACGTTAATCAAGTAGCAAATGCCCTTAAGTAGTTAGTTAATGATATTTTGTCAATTTTGTCGCGAACCCTACGGTGATGTAAATGTCAAAAACTTATCATTAAATCACAAGTAATCTGCTTTTAATATATTGACAAATGTCAATTTTTCTAGTCTTTTCGGATTGCTGTTAGAAGAGGTAATCGCAAAACATAATGCCTTCCACTTTTCCAGCTTAACTTATTCCTATCTTTATATCCGGGAACAGTTTATAAAGTTATTTATGCCTAATTGTCTCTTTAGATTCCTGTATTTAAAGCATGGTCTTCATCGGCCTCATTAATATCTGTTTTCGTTTTAAAGTCTTCAGATGAACTTCCGGTATGGCTTTCTGCACTTTTTACTGTTGGATTTCTATCAGTGCTGTTATAGGCATCATCGCTAAGTGAATCTTTACCCTGCGTTCCTGAGTTATCCAATCCGTCTTTAGCCAACGGATTTCCTTTAATTAATTCATCAGGCTCCTTCCCATAGCTGGTTACCACATTGGTATCGTTTCCTTCCTCGAAAGCTTTTTGCACATCTGATTGTTTTGATTGCTCCTCACCTGATCCTACATAACCTTCCATGTGCTCTTTTTTATTATAGATGCTCGTTTTCATTTTACTGTTATTTTATAAATAAACAGGGTAGAAGCTAAATGGTTTGAATCAGGATGAAACCATAATGAATGGTCATAAAAAAAGCAGATATTGCTATCTGCTTTGACTTTAATTCCGATAAGGAAAATTCCGCGATATTTTTCGCATCATCCGTTCTACCATGTCATCGGTAGAGCTCATGATGTTGTCGTCCATAGTTTTAAAGAAACGCCATAATAATTCCCCGTCTGAGCCATTATTTATGGTTAAAAACATGGTGCCTGTTCCGGATTTTCCGCCAAAACCTCCAAATAAAATTGCTGAGGCAATGGCACCAGCTTCTGATTTCGTTTGTTCAGTTTCGAAACGGCCACCTATCACGGCATCAACACCAAGTATTTTAGCTAGTTCATCTTTAGTGGTTTCATCTAACTTATTCAGCACGCCGGCTTTTTTTAACAGAATGTTTGTTTTGTCAACGTCCTGGAAAGTTACTGTATAGTCTGAAGCTTTTCTTAATAAGAAGGTATACATACTTGACTGGATAGACCTGGACATTGATTCTTCCTGACTTTTGTTCGCTTCTGCATTGAAATTTTTTGGTTGTTTTCTGTAAGCGATTTTTACTTCGAAAGGTAAAATAGCGACCATTTTGTGCGTTTTGACCGCGTCCTTTAATTTCGGACTTTCAAAAATTTGTTTGGAACCTTCAAATTGTGCTTTGGTCAAAACAGTAAAGCAGCATAAGACAGCAAGCGTTAATAAGATTTTTTTCATTGTTGTTTGTTTGTTTGTTTGGCCGCAAATATAAATATATCTTTTAATTGAGGTAATGAAAATTTTACCTAAAGCTTTATGCTTTACCATTTTTGTGTTTTGTTTAACTTGCGCCAAATTTTAAATGCCAAAGTGATAAATGGAGTGGAAATATTTACTTTCGAACAAAAGATACGGACAAGAGCAATACGGTGCCAGTACAGATCGGGCACGTTCAGATTTTCAGCGTGATTACGACCGTTTGATTTTTTCGTCGCCATTTAGAAGGTTGCAGAATAAAACCCAGGTTTTTCCTTTACCCGGAAGTGTTTTCGTACACAATCGTTTAACTCATAGTTTAGAAGTGGCAAGTGTGGCCCGTTCCATGGCCAATATATTCCTGAAGGGGATAGAAGAACACCAGCCACAACTCATTAAAGATGTTCCTTTAATTAATGAAGTTGGCAATATCGTGGCTGCCGCTGCACTTGCGCATGATTTGGGTAACCCGGCATTCGGACATTCTGGCGAAGCAGCCATTTCCCGCTATTTTACAGACGGCGATGGTAAGGTTTACCAAAAAGAAATGAGTGAATCACAATGGCACGATTTAATTAATTTCGAAGGAAATGCAAATGCCATCCGTATCCTCACCCATCCCCTTAAAGGAAAGGGAAATGACGCATATGCACTCACTTATTCTACCTTGGCCTCTATAGCCAAATATCCATGTGCGTCAATTGCGGGCAAACAGAAAGGTTTGCTACACCGTAAAAAGTACGGTTTCTTTCAATCAGAAGAAGAAAGCTTTAAAAAGATTGCTGCCGAACTTCACCTGGCAAAGGAAGATAGCGAATATCTTATCTATAAACGCCATCCTTTAGTTTATTTGGTAGAGGCCGCAGATGATATATGTTACAGCATCATCGATCTGGAGGATGCACACCGGCTCAAAATCCTTTCCTATGAAGAAGTAAAAGATTACCTCTTACCCTTCGCCAATTCAACAACAATAGAAGAACGTTTAAAAAATGATTACGAAGACGATGATGCCAAAATTGGTTTGCTCCGGGCTAAAGCCATTAATACTTTAACAAACGAATGTGCAGCCATATTTTTTAGCGAACAGGAAAAGCTATTAAATGGCGAACTTAACCATAGTTTGACCGATTTACTACCCGAACCCTATAGTTCTGCCTGGAAAGCAGTAGAAAAAATCTCGGTAGAGCGCATATATAATTTCTCTTCGGTAATCCAGAAAGAGGTGGCAGGTTATAAAATTATGGCCGGTTTATTAGAAGAGTTTGTTCCCGCACTTATTCATAACAATACACATTATTACAAAAAACTGGTTAAACTTATTCCGAAGCAATATCATACCGATTTGACCGATATTTATTCCATTATACAAAGCGTACTAGACTTTGTATCTGGAATGACAGACCTGTATGCCGTAGATTTATACCGGAATATTAAAGGGATATCTTTCCCTTCGGAAACATAGTTACCTGAGATACCGGCATCCTTTTTTCTAAAAAATTCTTAAGATTAATTTTATGTCGACTACCTTAAAAATGGCTGTTCGTGTAAAATTTCTGTGCAATACTTTTAGGTATAAAACTGATTTTCAGTATTTTGTTTTTCTGCTGACAGCTTTTGGTGTAAAATACAATCCTTAACTCATACTAATTATTAGATTTGATCGTTTGGCTACCTCCTAATTGTAGTCAGATCATTAGATCTCATCCCTGTTCATGAAAAAAGAAATACTGATTGCGCTGCTATTTATGGGTTTAGCATTGGCTGTTAGCGCACAAGCTCCACAACAATTTAATTATCAAGGTGCTGCCAGAAATACCAATGGTACGCCACTAGCGAATAAAAACATCTCTTTGCGCATCAGCATACTCGATGCATCTGCAACAGGTACTACACAATATTCGGAGGTAAGAAATGTAGTTACCAATGTTTTGGGGCTTTATGCTGTAGCTATTGGCTCAGGTGGAGCAAGCGCGGTTACGGGTACAATAGGCGGGGTAACCTGGGCAAGTGGATTAAAATTCATCAAAGTTGAAATCGATCCGGACAATGGGACTAATTTTATGCTTGCCGGAACAGCGCAATTGTTAAGTGTGCCTTATGCCTTATATTCCGCCAATGGTCCAATTGGACCAAAAGGCGATCCTGGCGCCACAGGTCCGGCAGGTCCGCAAGGCCCCGCAGGCGCAGTTGGTCCACAAGGTATACAGGGTATTGCCGGAGCAAATGGTGCTCAGGGACCAATAGGTTTAACGGGTGCTCCGGGAGCGGTTGGCGCATCAGGTGCACAAGGCCCCAAAGGTGATACCGGCGCAACTGGTGCAACCGGATTACAGGGTTTGCAGGGCATACCCGGCGTAAAGGGCGATAAGGGCGATAAGGGCGACAAAGGTGATACTGGTCCGGTCGGTCCTTCAACCGGAGTTGCAGGAGGCGACTTAACCGGTAATTATCCAAACCCAACGCTTGCAAACATTCAGGGCAAAACTTTAAATGCGGCTGCACCTGTCAATAACCAGGTACTTTTATTTGATGGTACAACATGGAAACCCGTAACATTAGATGTTAACCAGTTATCGGGAGCCAAAGCGTTAACTTCAACAGATTTGAGCATTAGTGCCAACGGCAGTACTGCTTTGCTTAAAGATGTGGCAATCGATATCAATGCTGGTGCTGTAACCACCATCAAACTGGCAGACGGTGCGGTCACTACATTGAAAATAGCTGATGGGGCCGTAACTAATCCCAAACTGGCGGATGGAGCAGTAACTTCAGGCAAGATCGGTAATAAAGAAATTAAAAATATAAATCTTGACGATGCTGCAGTGAATACGCCTCAGCTTGCAGATGGTTCGGTAACTACAGCAAAACTGGCCGATGCAGCTGTTACCTCCATCAAAATAGGGAATAAGGAAGTTAAAAATACTAATATTGACGATGCTGCAGTGAATACGCTTCAGCTTGCAGATGGCTCGGTGACTACACCAAAACTGGCTGATGAAGCTGTAACGCTCGCGAAATTAACGACCAATGGCGTAAGCGACGCAAACAAGGTATACATTACAAATGCTATAACAGGAAAGCCAGAACTGATTAGCAGAAGCTTATTTGCCAATGCCAATGCCTGGGCACTAAAGGGTAATACAGGCAGCATAGATCAGAACAACAATTTTTTCGGTAATACTGATGATGTTGCCATTAATTTTTTGGTAAACGGCTTGAAATCGGGTCGCTTGGGCAATTCAGCGGAAAGCAATATTTCTTTTGGTTATAAAACACTAACCGCAAACGTATCAGGTTTTTACAACAGTGCATTCGGAAGGGAGGCATTATCGGTAAATATTTCTGGTTACGAAAGTAGCGCATTTGGTTATCAGGTGTTACAGCGTAGTTTTAGTGGGATCAACAACAGTGGTTTCGGTTCGCAGGCCTTATCAGCCAATACCGTTGGTTCCAACAATACTGCGTTGGGTACCCATACTTTAATGGCCAATGGTACTGGTGTTGCCAATACAGCAGTGGGAAGTTTGGCATTGGAAGCAAACAATGGCGACAATAATACCGCAATAGGCTACGGTGCGGGATCAAAAAATAATGGCGCCGGCAATGTTTTTATCGGAAGCAATGCAGGCGGGAATACGTCAAATGCGAATAATACGCTTATCGTTGCAAATTCTAATACTACCTATCCTTTAGTTGCAGGTAATTTTACTGCCAACGGTGGTTCGCTAACAGTTAATGGAACATCAGCAGCAACTGCTACAGCTTATGCGCCGGCAAATGCCAGTACTTTGAATATCAATGGTTCGGTTTCTGCCAGTGTTTTAACTTTTACTGCCGCTGGTACATTAACCCTCAATGACAGTCATTACACGGTTAGGATAAAAAATGCAGGAGCGAATGTAACCGTTAATCTTCCGGCTGCCAATACCTGTAAAGGACGGATATATGTAATTATTAAAGCCTTGTCTTCGGGTGACGTAACCCTGAATAGTCCTGTAGTATTAAACGATGATACTAGTTTAACCACGATTACGGGAAATAAAACCTTTACCATTCAAAGCGATGGTGCTACCTGGATCTCTTTAAACTAAAACGCGATGAGAAAAATATGCTGTCCGTTTATATGCCTGTTATTGCTGTTTTTGGGGAATAAGCTAAAGGCCCAAAACTTACCCTATATCTTTAATTCTACCAGTACTTACGGAAAAATCAATAATCAGCTGTACGATTTCAGCATTGGTGAAATGGCAGTGGTGCAAACTTTTCAGGCGGCAGGTACTACATTGAGTCAGGGTTTTTTGCAGCCTTTTCTGGTTATACAAACCACAGCCGATGTTGCTATAATCAATAATATTCTTAGTCCGAATGGTGATGGTAAAAATGACTTTTTCTTGGTTAAAGGTTTAGAAAAGTATCCGAATAATAAACTGACCATATTTGATCGGGGAGGAAGGATGATCTATGCTGCAACGAACTACCAAAACAATTGGGACGGTTATTTTAATGGTAAACCGTTAATGGAAGATACCTATTATTATATGCTTGATTTAGGTACTGATGGGTCTATAAAAGGTTTCATATCTATTTTATATAAAAAATAACAGTGAGAAAAATGAAATTTTATATCGCAGTGCTGTTGTTTTTATTGATTAGACCAGCATTTGCCCAGCTTAACCCTATGGGCGGTGTTTATTACCAGAATCAATTTTTGGCTAACCCGGCAATGGCAGGCTTAGAAACCGGCCTAACCTTAAATGCCGCTTTTAAAACGCAGTGGGCTGGGGTAGAGGGTGCCCCAAAAATTCAATATCTTACCGGCGATTATGGTTTGGCTAACAATAAGGTTGGTTTAGGTTTGCTTTTTTATAATGAAACTGCAGGTGCGATTAACCGCACTAGGGCGACGTTAACATACGCTTACCATCTGCCCCTCAATGGGGGGACAAATTTCCTTGATTTTGGATTATCTGCCGGTATGATGAACGAATCAGTGGATTTTAATAAAGTTAAAGGCGATTTGGATGATGATGTGCTGAATAGTTTTAATGATCGAAAACTCTATCTGGACGGTGATTTTGGTGTTGCCTACCGAACCAACAACCTCACCCTGCAGGCTGCTTTGCCAAATCTAAAACGGTTTTTTAAAAGAGATGTATTGAGGAATGTGGTTGACCGATCTACTTATTTTATTGCGGCAGGTTATCAATTTACTACTGATAAATTAATTAATAGTATAGAGCCAAAATTGGTATACCGTGGCGTGCAAAATTATGATGGTATTTTTGATGCAGGCGTCAACGTGCAGCTTTTAGATAGTAAATTGATTGTTAACGGCATTTACCACAGTACCAATAGCTTTACAGCTGGTTTTGGTACAAATTATAAAAACCAGTTTTCGCTTTTGTTTCAGTATACCACCAATACCTCAAAAATGCTGAATTATAGTAACGGAGAATTTGAACTGGGCTTGAAATATAGCATCAGGAATTAACCGCTATCGGCATCTAGCTCTAATCAGGCTTAGCTGGCCAACCAGCGCTGCCCTTGGTGCAATAAACCCGACAGTAGCGAAAGCTCCCGGTTTAAGCACTTTTTTTATGGTGTGCCTGCTTGTTTCACAGGTTTCATCGGGACTATAGCGAATGGCGGGGCTAGCGGAACCGAAGCACCACAAGCCCTGCTTTACAAAATAAAAAGGCAATTATTCTGTATTGAATTTAAGCATTGTGCTGTCAGGTGTTTCCATCTGAAGAATTATAATCTTCCAAATATTGCTAGATGCGAGAAAAATATCGCTTTTTACCGGTGCATCTGGTGTTAGATCTTTTTTATCTTCCCCGGCCTTCATCCCATCTATTACGCTCATCCTGCAGCTCGCGTGCAAGTTTCATTTCCTTATCTTTAGCCTTAACCTTATGCGCCTGAAACTCATCGGCCACTTCCTGGTAAAGTTCAGTCCTATATTTGGCCTCGTGCCTTAACTTGCCAGATTGGAAAATAAGAAAAGCCAAACCGATACCCAGCACAATAATAATGCTCCAAACGATGGTATTATAAGTGCCTTTATTAAAGGCAATTCCCAAAAACTTAATTTCGTTAACGGAGGCTGTTGCGTTGGCTAGTGAATTTTCTTTTCCGGTAACCTCACCTTTTAAACTCGAAATATTGCCAGCTTGTGCCTTAATTTCCTGTCTGGCTTCCTGTAATTGCCTGCGTTCCTTTTTTAGTGTATCATTAACACTTTTCCATAAAGCAGATAAACGATTTGGGTTAATCAGTTTAGCACCATACAAGCTTTTAGATTTTTTTAACATGAATTGATACTGACCGTTTAGCGATGGGTCGGTATTTTTAGTGGTGTCTGGAGCGGTTTGCGCAAACGCAAAGTTTAAAAAAAGCATAGCGCCTAAAAACAATAGGGTGTGTTTAATTTTCTGCATAGTTTAAATATAGGTATTAGGTGGTAAAACTACATGTTTATCTATTTTGCGGTTAATAAATTGTTTAATATTTTGGCAAATCGATAAAATTATATTGGTTTAACATTCTAAATAACAATTTTATCTAAGTTTTATTATAAATTTATTTACGATAGGTTACATTTGTTTCATGCAAATAGGAATTATTGGTATGGGCGATATGGGCAAATTGTATGCGCTATCGTTTGTAAATGCTGGTTACAAGGTATGTGGGGCGGATATGCCTTTCCGTTTTACGGATTTGAAAAATGAACTGAAACCTAAGGGGATTGAAGTTTTGATGGATGGCCATGAAGTGGCACGGAAGTCAGACTTTATCATTTATTGTGTTGAAGCCGAAAAAATCGATGAAGTGGTGGCTACTTTTGCCCGTTCTACAAAGTTTGGTGCCATCGTTGCCGGCCAAACTTCTGTTAAACACCCGGAGATTGCCGCTTTCGAAAAACACCTTCCACCAGATATCCAGATTGTAACCTGCCATTCTTTGCATGGCCCGGCTTTTAGCCCCGAGGGACAAACGCTTGTGGTGGTGCGTCACCGCGCTACCGATGAGGTTTATGCACAGGCATTGAAAGTTTATCAATCTTTAAAATCGAATATTATCGAAATGGACGATTATAGGGAGCACGACCGTATTGTGGCCGATACGCAGGCAGTTACGCACATGGGTTTTGAGAGTATGGGCTCTGCCTGGAAAAATGCAGGTTTCTTCCCCTGGGATAATCCTGCTTATGCAGGAGGGATTGATAATGTAAAGATTTTGACAACGCTAAGGATTTTTAGCTATAAGTCTCACATTTATGCCGGTTTGGCCATTCTAAATCCTTACGCACAAAAACAGGTTAAATATTATGCCCAGGCAGAATCTGAACTGTTTAAGCTGATGATCTGTGAAAATGAAAAGGAATTCAGGGAGAAGATTTATGCTGCCCGCGATTTTGTTTTCCATGAGAGCCGTTCGCTTTTGCTTTTAGATGATAACATCATGAAAGAGTTCAGCCTATCTGATGCCGACCATAAGCAGAAACCCAATTCGCATCTTAGTTTATTAAGTATGGTGTATGCCTGGTATAAAATGGGCGTAAACCCTTACGATAACCTGATCTGTCAAACCCCGCCTTTTAAATTAAGGTTAGGCATTGCAGAATACCTTTTTAAAAATGAGGCTATGCTGGAGGAATCGATTAATACGGCATTATATGATAAATCAATCCGTGGGGATGATCTGGAGTTCCATACTGCGGTACATGAATGGGCATCCATAATCGGTTATGGCGATTTGAAGGGGTATAAAGAACATTTTGAGGCAGCCAAGTCATTTTTTGCCAATCGGTTAAATGATGGCAGGGATTTAAGTGCAGAGATGATTAAAAGGCTGGGAAAATGATGTAAGCTGGAAAGATGTAAGATTGCCCATGGTTAATATACCCTTTCCACTTTAACCTTTTCCATTATCCATTTTCCATCTCCCGTTTTACCTATTCCATATACCATATAGACTTTATTTTATTCGCCAAATCCTTCGTTTAGCCAAAATGTGTGCCTTATATTTGCCTGCATGTCGGTATTGCTGTTTACCATTATCGTTTTGTTAGGTGCTTTTTTGGCCGGATTGTTAGGTTCGCTAACCGGTTTAGGCGGAGGAGTAATCATCATTCCATTACTTACGCTGGCTTTAGGTGTTGATATCCACTATGCCATTGGTGCATCTATTGTGTCGGTTATTGCTACCTCTTCAGGCTCGGCCGCTGCTTATGTAAAAGAGGGCATCACCAATATCCGGATCGGGATGTTTTTGGAAATCGCAACCACCATAGGTGCCATATGTGGTGCAATTGTAGCCGTTTACCTCAATGCAAACTATATCGCGATTCTGTTCGGCTGTATTTTAATCTTTTCAGCTATCATGACTTTAAAGAAAAAAGTAGATCATACGACTTTGGACAATACCGACAAATGGGCAAAATTTTTTAAACTCAACGGATCTTATCCTGATAAAGGTGTTGATCATCACTATGCTGTAAAACATGTTCCGGGAGGTTTTTTAATGATGCTTTTTGCCGGAACCTTATCTGGGTTATTGGGTATTGGAAGTGGAGCCCTAAAGGTAATTGCGATGGACAACATTATGCGTTTACCCTTTAAGGTATCAACCACAACCAGTAATTTTATGATGGGAGTTACGGCAGCGGCCAGCGCAGTGGTTTATCTGCATAGAGGCCAGATCGATCCTGGTATTGCCATGCCCGTATGTATTGGCGTTTTAACGGGGGCAACCGTGGGTTCGAAAGTCTTGGTCAAGGCCAAAACCGATAAACTTAAAATTGTATTTGCTATTGTAGTTGCTTTTTTGGCATTGCAAATGATTTATAAAGGAATAAGTGGATTATAATGGATACAGCAAAAAAAGAAAATCTGAACGATAAGGATATCCAGGTAATTCTGGGCACACTATTACGTGCTGGTGTAATCATTTCGATGTCCATCGTATTAATCGGTGGTGCCATTTTCCTCATCCACAACAAAGGAGCTATTACCGATTATAAAGTTTTTAAGCCAGAACTCAGTAAGTTTTCTTCCATTGTAGGCATATTTAAAGGAGTAGCTGGTTTTCAGGGCGATGCCATTGTACAATTTGGCATATTAATGCTTATTTTTACACCAATCGCGCGGATTGTTTTTGCAATCTTTAGCTTTTTGATTGAGCGCGATTACCTTTATGTGCTGATTGGATTTATTATTTTGGCCATTATAACCATTAGCCTAAATGGCGGGATAGCGCATTAATGTTCAAATAGCCATGTTATAATTGTTAAAGCCGTTAGGGGTGGTGGGTTTATTTGCGGATAACATGCCTGTTTATGGCTGCAGATAACTGTGTTTATACTATTTTTGTAAAACCATTCATGATCTCCCTTAGGGTTAGATTTTGTGCCGATTTTTTACTAAAAAATAGGGATAAAGTACTTTAAGTCAAATTGATAACTACTGCTTTAGACGCGCTAACAGACCGTCAGTACCCATTTTTCAGTTAAATACCATCATATCAGCAATTTATTTGAAAAAATATTTAGCTAACTATTTGAAAATTAATAATTCTTGCCTATCTTTGCCGTCCCTTTCGGGGGATGTACAACCACCTTGAACGAAGCCCTACTGCTTCGATGGGTGTTAAAAAGAAAAGATAAAATGTCAGGAATTATTGGAAAAAAAGTAGGAATGACCAGTATCTTTGATGCCGAAGGAAGAAACATTCCTTGTACGGTAATCGAGGCTGGGCCTTGTGTAGTTACACAAGTAAAGACCGAAGAAAAAGACGGGTATTCATCAATCCAACTGGGTTACGATGAGAAAAAAGAGAAAAACACAACTCAACCGTTAAAAGGCCATTTCGCGAAAGCAAACACAACTCCGAAACGCAAGCTGGTAGAATTTGATTCGTTTACAACTTCACTTAATTTAGGTGATGTGGTAACCGTTGATGCATTCGCAGAAGGCGATTTTGTTGATGTTGTAGGTACCTCAAAAGGTAAAGGTTTCCAGGGTGTTGTAAAACGCCACGGATTTGCCGGTGTTGGTATGCAGACTCACGGTCAGCATAACCGTTTACGTGCCCCAGGTTCATTGGGAGCATCATCATTCCCATCACGTGTATTCAAAGGAATGCGCATGGCAGGAAGAACAGGTGGAGACAGGGTAAAGATTCAGAACTTACAGGTTTTGAAAGTTTATGCTGAGCAAAACTTATTAGTAGTTAGTGGTTCCATTCCAGGAGCTAAAGGTTCTTACGTAATCTTAGACAAATAATCAGATGGAAGTTAAAGTATTAAACATTTCAGGTAAAGAAACAGGTGCCAAGGTGCAACTTCCTGAATCGGTATTTGGTATCGAGCCTAACGACCACGCGATTTATTTAGATGTTAAACAGTATTTGGCTAACCAACGTCAAGGTACTCACAAATCTAAACAGCGTAATGAGATTGCTGGTTCGACCCGCAAACTATACAAACAAAAAGGTACAGGTGGTGCCCGTGCCGGTAGCATTAAATCTCCGTTATTTAACGGTGGTGGTCGTGTTTTCGGTCCTCAGCCACGTGATTACAGTTTTAAATTGAACAAGAAATTAAAATCATTAGCACGTAAATCGGCTTTAGCTTACAAAGCAAAAGACAATAATGTGGTGGTTTTAGAAGATTTCAACTTCGATACGATTAAAACTAAAAACTATACTAGTTTATTGGCTGCTTTAAAAGTAGATGATCAAAAAACTTTGTTGGTTTTACCTGCACAAAATAATAATATCTATTTATCAAGCAGAAACGTTCAGAAAACTAAAGTAATCTCTGCAGCAGATTTAAATACTTATGATGTATTAAACGCTGGTGTACTTGTGTTAACTGCTGATTCTGTTAAAACTTTGGAGGAGGCGTTTGCCAAATAATATGGAAATTTTAAAAAAACCAATATTAACCGAAAAAGCTTCAGCTTTATCTGAGAAATCTAACCGTTTCACGTTCAGTGTTAACCACAAGGCTAACAAAATCCAAATCAAAGCTGCTATTGAGAAATTGTACGGTGTAACCATCGTTGCAGTTAACACAATGGTTGTTGATGGAAAAGCTAAATCTCGTTACACTAAAGCAGGTTTTGTATCAGGCCGTAGCCCTAAATACAAAAAAGCAATCGTAACGTTAAAAGACGGCGAAACAATAGATTATTACGCAACCCTTTAATTTAATAATTCATTATAACTATGGGCTTAAGAAAATTTAAACCAGTTACTCCAGGTACCCGCTTCAGAGTTGGTGCTAGTTTTACGGAGATTACAGCAACCAAGCCCGAAAAATCATTGGTTGTATCATCAAAAAAGTCTGGTGGACGTAACAATACAGGAAAAATGACTATGCGCTACATGGGCGGTGGTCACAAAAAATCATATCGTTTAATCGACTTCAAACGCGATAAATTCGATATTCCTGCAACAGTAGCTACTGTTGAGTACGATCCAAACCGTACTGCCCGCATCGCATTATTACATTATGCAGATGGCGAGAAGCGTTATATCATCGCTCCTGAAGGATTGCAAGTTGGTTCGGTATTATTATCGGGCGACAAAGCAGCACCAGAAGTAGGTAACACTTTAAAATTATCGAACATTCCATTAGGTTCTATCATCCACAACGTGGAGATCCACCCTGGAAAAGGAGCACAATTGGCTCGTAGTGCAGGTGCTTATGCACAGTTAGCTGCCCGCGATGGTAAATATGCTACTTTAAAAATGCCTTCAGGCGAAACCCGTTTAATCCTGACTACTTGTCTTGCTACTATCGGTGCTGTATCTAACTCAGATCACGCAAACGAAGTTTTAGGTAAAGCCGGTCGTAAACGCTGGTTGGGCCGTCGTCCGAGAACTAGACCGGTAGCGATGAACCCAGTAGATCACCCAATGGGTGGTGGTGAAGGTAGATCATCAGGTGGTCACCCACGTTCAAGAAATGGCGTTTTAGCTAAAGGCTACAAAACCAGAGAACTTAAAAAATATTCTAATCGTTACATCATAGAGAGAAGGAAGAAATAATGGCTCGTTCGATAAAAAAAGGACCTTATATTGACCATAACGTAGAGAAAAAAGTAAACTCTATGAATGATTCAGGCAAAAAGTCTGTAATCAAAACTTGGTCTCGCAGATCAATGATATCACCAGATTTCGTTAATCATACATTTGCAGTACACAATGGTAACAAGTTTATCCCTGTGTATGTTACAGAAAACATGGTTGGTCACAAGTTGGGAGAATTTGCTCCAACCAGAACATTCAGAGGACACGCTGAAAAGAAAAAATAATTAGACAATGGAAGCAATAGCAAAATTAAACAATTGTCCAACCTCACCGCGTAAGATGCGTTTGGTTGTAGATCTTATCAGAGGTGAACGTGTAGAAAAAGCATTGAGCATTTTAAAGTTTACCAATAAAGAAGCAGCAATAAGAGTTGAGAAATTATTATTATCTGCTATCAAAAACTGGGAATCTAAAAATGAAGGTGCCCGCCCTGAAGAAAACCAACTTTTTGTAAAAACAGTAATGGTTGATGGTGGCCGTCAGTTAAAACGCTTACGCCCAGCTCCTCAAGGCCGTGGATATAGAATTCGTAAACGTTCTAACCACGTAACGCTGATTGTAGATAGTAAAAATACAGAAACAACTCAAAACTAATTAGGAAATGGGACAAAAAGCAAATCCAATAGGTGCCAGATTAGGAATTATCAAAGGATGGGATTCTAACTGGTTCGGTGGCAACAACTACTCCGATAAATTAGTTGAAGATGAAAAAATAAGAAAATACCTTTCTGCCCGTATCGCAAAAGGCGGTGTTGCAAAAGTGGTTATCGAGCGTACGTTAAAACGTATCACGGTTACCATCCACACAGCTCGTCCGGGTATCGTAATCGGTAAAGCAGGTGCTGAGGTTGATAAAATCAAAGAAGAGTTAAAGAAATTGACTAAAAAGGAAATTCAGATTAACATCTTTGAAATTAAACGCCCTGAACTTGATGCACAATTAGTTGCAGAAGGTGTTGCAAAACAATTAGAAGCAAGGATCTCATTCCGTAGAGCAATGAAATCTTCTATCGCATCAACCATGCGTATGGGTGCTGAAGGTATCAAAATCATGACTTCTGGTCGTTTAGGTGGTGCTGAGATGGCACGTACTGAGCAGTACAAAGAAGGAAGGGTGCCTTTGCATACATTCCGTGCTGATATCGACTACGCTTTAGCTGAAGCTTTAACTACTTATGGTAAAATAGGTGTTAAAGTTTGGATCTGTAAAGGTGAGGTTTATGGAAAACGTGATTTGTCTCCAAACATTGGTGCAACAAACAACGGTCCAAAAGGCGCATCAGATAAACCAGCTTTCGGTGGAAGAGATAACCGTGGTGGTGGAAGAGATAACCGTGGCGGTGGTAACGACAGACGTGGTGGAAACCAAGGCGGTGGTCGTGGTCCAGGCCAAGGTGGTGCAAACAGAGGTGGTGGCGCAGGCGCTAACAGAGGTCCTCGTAAATAATTGATTTATTAACATCGTTTAACGATTAGAACAAAATAAAATGTTACAGCCAAAAAGAACGAAGTTCAGGAAGATGCAAAAAGGCAGAATGAAGGGTTTAGCTTCTCGTGGAGCTGAGTTAGCATTCGGATCTTTCGGTATCAAATCTCTAGAAGCTACTTGGATCACAAGTCGCCAGATAGAGGCTGCCCGTATTGCCGTAACTCGTTTCATGAAACGTGAAGGCCAAGTATGGATCAGGATCTTCCCGGACAAACCGGTAACTAAAAAACCTGCTGAGGTACGTATGGGTAAAGGTAAAGGTGCTCCTGAGTATTGGGTAGCAGTTGTAAGACCTGGACGCGTAATTTTCGAAGCTGAAGGTGTGCCTTTAGAAATTGCTAAAGAAGCATTACGTTTAGCTGCTCAGAAATTACCGATCCAAACCAAATTCGTAGTACGTAGAGATTACGTAGAAGCATAGTAAAGTGTTGAGGTGAATGTTGTAAATACTTGTTTATTATAACCGCTACACTCAACGTAAAAGAAAAAGAAAAATGAAAAATTCAGAAATCACAGGGCTTTCAAAAGAAGAATTAGTAGCTAAGATTGCGGAAGAAAAAGAGAACTTATCAAAATTGAAGTTCGCTCACACTATTTCAGCTATCGAAAATCCTTCACGTATTGCAAAAGTAAGGAAAGACATAGCCCGTTTAAACACTGAGTTGACTAAAGTGAAAAACACTGAGTCAGCTACTGAAACTAAATAATTTGAGAGTCGACATGGAAAGACAATTAAGAAAAACAAGAACCGGGTTAGTGGTAAGCAACAAGATGGATAAATCTGTTGTAGTGAGCGTGGAACGTAAAGTAAAACACCCGATTTATGGTAAGTTCGTAAAGAAAACTACCAAATTTATGGCTCACGACGAGAAAAATGAGTGTGGTATCGGTGATACCGTATTAATTATGGAGACTCGTCCTTTGAGTAAAAACAAGAACTGGAGATTGGTACAAATTTTAGAAAGAGCTAAATAAGATGGTACAACAGGAATCGAGATTAAACGTTGCTGATAATAGCGGCGCAAAAGAAGTATTAGTAATTCGCGTGCTAGGTGGAACCGGCAAACGTTATGCTTCAATTGGTGATAAAGTAGTTGTTACCGTAAAAAGCGCATTACCATCAGGTAATGTTAAAAAAGGTACAGTTTCAAAAGCAGTTGTTGTAAGAACCAAAAAAGAAATCCGTCGTAAAGATGGTTCTTATATCCGTTTTGACGATAATGCTGCAGTATTATTGAACGCACAGGATGAGCCAAGAGGTACACGTATCTTTGGCCCGGTTGCGAGAGAACTACGTGAAAAACAATTCATGAAAATCGTATCATTAGCACCGGAGGTATTATAAAATGGGAAACAAAGTAAATACACCAAAACTTAAAATCCGCACAGGAGATTTAGTTAAAGTAATTGCTGGCGATTCAAAAGGTCAACAAGGAAAAGTACTTTCAGTACAAACAGATAAAAACAGAGCCATTGTAGAAGGCATTAACCTGGTATCTAAACATACCAAGCCAAATGCTGCAAATCCGAACGGTGGTATTATTAAAAAAGAAGCTGCTCTTCATATTTCTAACCTGATGTTGGTTGATCCAAAATCTGGTAAAGCTACACGCGTTGGTCGTAAACTAAACGCTGATGGTAAATTGGTTAGAGTTGCTAAAATTTCAGGAGAGGAGATTAAATAATGGCTACACCTAGATTAAAAAGCAAATACAAAGAAGAAGTTGTAAATGCATTAAAAGAAAAATTTCAGTATAAAACTGTAATGCAGGTTCCTAAATTGGAAAAAATCTGTATCAATCAGGGTGTAGGTCGTTTTTCTGTTACTGATAAAAAAATCATGGATACCACTATCGTTGAGTTGACTACCATTACTGGTCAGCAAGCGGTTCCGGCTAATTCAAAGAAAGATATCTCTAACTTTAAATTACGTAAAGGTATGCCGGTAGGTGTACGTGTTACTTTACGCGATAACAACATGTATGAGTTCTTAGATCGTTTGATCTCTGTAGCTTTGCCACGTATCCGTGATTTCAAAGGTATTAACGATAAAGGTTTCGATGGAAAAGGTAACTACACGTTAGGTGTTACTGAACAAATCATCTTTCCTGAGATTAATATAGATAAAATCAATAAAATTTTAGGGATGGATATAACTTTCGTAACTTCGGCAAAATCTGACGTTGAGGCGCTTGAGTTATTGAAACAATTCGGATTACCATTTAAAAATCAAAAAACAGCAGAATAATGGCAAAAGAAGGTGTAAAAGCACGCGAAGTTAAGCGCCAAAAATTGGTAGCTAGATACGCTGAAAAACGTGCGGCATTAAAAGCAGCAGGAGATTTCGAGGGTTTGGATAAATTACCAAAGAACTCATCTCCAGTACGTTTACACAACCGTTGTAAATTAACTGGTCGCCCTCGTGGATATATGCGTACCTTTGGTATTTCAAGGGTAACATTCCGCGAAATGGCACTAGACGGTAAAATACCAGGTGTTAAAAAAGCATCTTGGTAATATAAAGTAGCTAGTACTGAGTATCAAGTATCGAGACCAATTGGTTTCTTGATACTTGATACTTATGTCTATATACTAAAAAAGAATTTTAACCGATAGCAGGTCCCACAGCTGGGTAGCAGAAGGAAACCACTATCAAAAACAATAAATAATGAATACAGATCCAATAGCAGATTATTTAACAAGAGTAAGGAATGCCATTAAGGCCAACCACCGAGTTGTAGAAATTCCTGCATCAAACCTTAAAAAAGAAATTACCAAAGTTCTTTTCGATAAAGGTTACATCGCGAACTACAAGTTTGAAGATACTACAGTTCAAGGCACTATTAAAATTGCTTTGAAATACAATCCGATTACTAAAGTTCCTGCTATTCGTACATTAGTGCGAGTAAGTAAACCAGGTTTGAGAAACTATGCTGGTGTTGAAAATATGCCAAGAGTATTAAACGGTTTAGGTATCGCAATCTTATCTACTTCTAAAGGTGTAATGACCGATAAAGAAGCAGCCAAATTAAACATTGGTGGTGAGGTATTGTGTCACGTTTATTAATATTAGGAGAACAGCACAATGTCAAGAATAGGAAAAGCCCCAATTACAATCCCTGCAGGTGTTACAATTACTGTATCAAATGATAACGTAGTAACTGTAAAAGGACCAAAAGGTGAATTAACACAAGCAGTAGATTCAGATATCACTGTAAGTCAAGAAGATGGAATTTTAACAGTTCAACGTCCATCAGATCAAAAGAAACACAAAGCATTACACGGTTTATACCGCTCATTGCTTAACAACATGGTTGTTGGTGTTACAGAAGGTTATAAATTAACTCAGGAATTAGTAGGTGTTGGTTACCGTGCTACAAACACAGGTAACACACTAGATCTGGTTTTAGGTTATTCTCACCACTATGTATTCCAATTGCCAGCGGAAATTACCGTAACTACGCAATCAGAAAAAGGTCAGACTCCTAAAATCATTTTAGAGAGTACCGACAAACAATTGATTGGTCAGGTAGCAGCGAAAATCCGTTCGTTACGTGCACCAGAGCCATACAAAGGTAAAGGTGTCAAGTTTGTAGGTGAAGTGTTAAGAAGAAAAGCAGGTAAATCAGCATCTAAAAAATAGTAATCATGGCAGGTAAAAAATTATCAAGAAGAGATCGTATTAAAAAAGGGATCAGAAAAAGACTTACCGGTTCAGAAGAACGTCCAAGGTTATCTGTATATAGAAGCAATAAAGGGATTTATGCGCAGGTAATTAACGATGTAACCGGTACAACAATAGCATCAGCATCATCATTATCGAAAGATTTTACTGGTACTGGAAACAAGAGCGATCAATCAGTTGCAGTAGGTAAATTAGTAGCCGAAAAAGCAATTGCAGCAGGTGTTAAAGAAGTTGTTTTCGATAGAAATGGCTATTTATACCATGGTCGTGTAAAATCGTTGGCAGAGGGTGCCCGCGAAGCTGGTTTAGTATTTTAATCTGAAGAAAAAGTAAGATGTCAACTATTAATATAAAAAGAGTAAAAACCACCGATATCGAATTAAAGGATCGTTTGGTTAGTATACAACGTGTTGCCAAAGTAACCAAAGGTGGACGTACTTTCAGCTTCTCAGCAATTGTTGTTGTAGGTGATGAAAACGGTGTTGTTGGTTTCGGTTTGGGTAAAGCGAAAGAGGTAACTGAAGCAATCGCTAAAGGTGTGGATGATGCTAAAAAGAACTTGGTAAAAGTTCCGATTTTAAACGGTACTGTTCCTCATGAGCAAATCGGTAAATTCTCAGGTGGTTTTGTTTTAATCAAACCAGCTGCAGTAGGTACCGGAGTAATTGCTGGTGGTGCGATGCGTGCGGTATTAGAGAGTGCCGGCGTGCATAACGTATTGGCAAAATCTAAAGGATCATCTAACCCACACAACGTGGTAAAAGCAACTGTTGATGCATTAACTAAAATGCGTGATGCTTATACAGTAGCTCAAACTCGTGGTATAGATTTAAACAAAGTATTTAACGGATAATATCATGGCTAAGATCAAAATAACACAAGTAAAAAGCGTTATCGACAGAAGCGAGCGCCAAAAAAGAACCGTTCAGGCTTTGGGTTTATCTAAAATGAACCAGAGCGTTGAAGTAGAAGCTACTCCACAGATTATCGGTATGGTTCGTAAAGTGAACCATTTGGTAGCAATCGAAGCAATCTAGTAAAAGTTTTAAAGGTAGTATGGGTATAAAAGCCGGTACTACCTTTATATATGTTTAATCGTTGTACCTGTTTAGTGAAAGCGAAGGGCAACACAAATTCAAAAAGATGAATTTAAGTAATTTAAAACCTGCAGTAGGTTCTACAAAAAACAGTAAAAGAATTGGTCGTGGTACAGGTTCTGGTCGTGGCGGTACTTCAACCCGTGGTCACAAAGGTGCGGGTTCTCGTTCAGGTCACAAAACCAAAATCGGTTTCGAAGGTGGTCAAATGCCTTTACAACGTCGTGTGCCTAAAGTTGGTTTCAAACCAATCAACCGTACAGAATATGTTGGTGTAAACTTAGACGTTTTACAGGCATTAGCTGAAAAACATAGCTTAACAACTATCGATTTTGCTGCTTTACAAGCACATGGTTTAGCTTCTAAAAATGACTTGGTTAAAATTTTAGGTCGTGGTGAAGTTAAAGCAAAGCTAGAAATTACAGCACATGCGTTCTCTGCAACCGCACAAAAAGCTATTGAAGCTGCAGGTGGTTCTATTGTAAAATTGTAATTATTAAATGAAGAAGCTATTTACTACTTTAAGTAATATCTGGAAAATTCAGGAATTAAAAGAGCGTATCTTGTTTACGCTCTTAATTCTTTTGGTATACCGTTTCGTATCTCACGTGGTTTTACCAGGTGTGGATCCAACTGCTTTAGGCAATAACGAAAAATCAGGAATTTTAGGCTTACTGGATATGTTTGCCGGAGGTTCTTTCTCTCGTGTGTCTATTTTAGCATTGGGGGTAATGCCTTATATCTCTGCATCTATCGTGGTGCAACTATTGGGTATTGCTGTTCCTTCTTTCCAAAAAATGCAGAAAGAGGGCGAAAGTGGTAGAAAGAAAATGAACCAGATTACCCGTTACCTTACGGTAGCGATCACAATCGTTCAGTCTGTTGGTTACGTTAAAACGCAAGTTCCTGCAGAAGCTATTTTATTGCCAAATACTTTGTTTTTAGTGTTGTCTACGTTTGTATTAACGGCAGGTACATTATTTGTAATGTGGTTAGGTGAAAAAATTACAGATAAAGGTATTGGTAACGGTACATCGCTAATCATCATGGTTGGTATTATTGCACGTTTACCAGTGGCAATTTCTCAAGAGTTTAGTGCACGTGTGGGTTCAGCTAGTGAAGGTGGAGGCCCTGTTGCATTGGTTTTAGAGATCGTTGCTTTATTTGCAGTGGTTATGTTTACCATTTTAATTGTTCAGGGTGTACGTAAAGTACCTGTACAATACGCAAAGAAAATTGTTGGTAACCGCCAGTTTGGTGGTGTTCGTCAGTACATTCCTTTAAAGGTTAATGCTGCTGGTGTAATGCCGATCATTTTTGCTCAGGCGTTAATGTTTATTCCGGGTGCTTTAATGCAGTTTGTTCCTTCATTACAAGGTTCTTGGTTAATCCAGTTCAGCAATACCACTTCGTTGGCTTATAGCTTAACGTTCGCATTTCTAATTATCGCATTTACTTTCTTCTATACTGCAATTACAGTTAATCCAACTCAAATGAGCGATGATATGAAGAAAAACGGTGGTTTTATTCCGGGTGTTAAACCTGGTTTTGCAACATCAACTTTTATTGATGATGTCATCTCGAAAATCACTTTCCCAGGTGCTGTATTTTTAGCGATCATTGCTATCCTGCCTTCTATCGCGGTTAAGTTTGGTATTAAACAAGAGTTTGCACACTTCTTTGGTGGTACTTCTTTATTGATTTTAGTTGGTGTTGTATTGGATACCTTACAGCAGATCGAAAGTTATTTATTGATGCGCCATTATGATGGTTTGATGAAAACAGGTAGAGTTACTGGCAGAACAGGGGTTCCTGCTGCAAGTAGCAACGCAGCGCTGTAGTGTAACGATGTCTAAAATTTATTACAAATCTCTTGAGGAGATCGAGTTAATAAGAGAAAGTTCCATGCTTGTTTCTAAAACTTTGGCCGAAGTGGCTAAGGTGATAAAAGCAGGCATGACTACTATTCAGTTGGATAAATTGGCCTACGAGTTTATCAGTGATCATGGAGCGATTCCTGCATTTTTAAACTACAATGGTTTTCCCTACTCATTATGTATTTCGCCGAATGAACAAGTCGTTCATGGTTTTCCAGGTGAATATGTGATACAAGAGGGCGACCTCATTTCGGTTGATTGTGGGGTAATCAAAAACAATTATTTTGGCGATTCGGCATATACTTTCGCAATAGGAGAGATAGATGCTGAAAAACAAAAGCTGATTGAGGTTACGCAACGTTGCCTGGAATTGGGTATAGAAAAAGCTGTTGTTGGGATGCGTACCGGTGATGTCGGTTATGCAGTTCAGCAGTATGCAGAAGCTAATGGATTCGGTGTAGTAAGAGAGCTTGTAGGACATGGCGTTGGTGTAAAACTTCACGAAAAACCTGAGGTTCCGAATTATGGGAAACGTGGTGCAGGACCAAAACTGGAAGAAGGAATGGTCATTGCAATAGAACCCATGATTAATGCAGGCGTAGCCGGTGTTAAATTCCATAACGATGGATGGACGGTAACCAGTAAAGACAATAAACCATCGGCACATTTTGAACACACAGTAGCGATTAAAAAGGGCCAGGCAGACGTTTTATCGACGTTTTCTATTATAGAAGAAGTTTTACAACAAAAAAAATAAATAATTAAATTTTTTTGTTTAATTTTGCAACCCTGTTTAGAAGCAGCTAATTAAGTAACAATCAATAAAATATGGCTAAACAAGCCTCAATTGAACAAGACGGAGTAATAAGGGAAGCATTATCAAATGCAATGTTCCGGGTTGAACTCGAGAACGGTCATGAGATAATTGCCCATATTTCAGGAAAGATGCGGATGCACTACATCAAAATCCTTCCTGGAGATAAGGTTAAATTGGAAATGTCTCCTTATGATTTAACAAAAGGACGCATTACTTATAGATACAAATAAAATGAAAGTTAGATCATCAATTAAAAAACGTAGCGCTGATTGCAAGATTATTCGCCGTAAAGGAAAACTTTACGTTATTAACAAGAAAAATCCTAAATACAAGCAACGTCAAGGGTAATTAGAAAATAGTGTAATTTACCGTACAACGGTGGCCCGCCGTTCGGAATTACTACAAAACAATAACAAATATGGCAAGGATTTCAGGTATTGATTTACCAAGAAACAAAAGAGGAGAGATCGGTTTAACCTATATCTATGGTATCGGTAGAACAACTGCTCAACGTATTTTAACTACGGCAGGTATCGATTTAAACAAAAAAGTACAAGACTGGTCTGATGATGAGTTATCAGCAATCCGTACAATGATCAATGACGAGATTAAAGTAGAAGGTGCTTTACGCTCAGAGGTTCAGTTAAACATCAAACGTTTAATGGATATTGGTTGTTACCGTGGTTTACGTCACAGAAAAGGTTTACCTTCTCGTGGTCAGCGTACTAAAAACAACTCACGTAC
>Ga0182008_10000601_pt1 | contig 26469 bp, 23 predicted proteins | sample Sormic07211129_1_FD_120482 | JGI IMG/M metagenome (GOLD analysis project Ga0182008, IMG submission 120482) | Rhizosphere microbial communities from Sorghum bicolor, Mead, Nebraska, USA - 072115-129_1 metaG | ecosystem: Host-associated > Plants > Roots > Rhizosphere | place: USA: Nebraska...
CCAGTTCGGTGGCGCCGAATTTCCAATAAATATTTTCAAATTGTTCTTCTATCGTTGCATTGCTCAATTCCTCACGTTTGGATTTATCTACCAATCTGATAAAATCAGTAGCACAGATCTCAATCATCCGGTACTGGCCCGACTGGAATCCGCTGGCAGGGAGCAACGACATACGGAATTTCAGGAACTGTTCTTTCTCCATCCCATCAACCATTACCTCAAAAGAAGAGGTTAAGGCATTGAAATAAGCATTGATCCGTTTTACCCTTGCGGTAAAAAATTCTACAGTTAAATTTTCATGCTCCGCAATCTGCCTGCATTCGTGTAGTGCCAGTTTAAAATACAGTTCGGTAATCTGGTGGTACATGATGAAAATTTCTTCATCAGGGATGGGCGTTTTAGGATTCTGCAGGCTCAGTAAAGTATCCAGGTGGATATAATCCCAGTAGGTCAGGAAATCAGCATATAAAAGCCCATCAAGGTATGATGCCATATCCTGCCCCATTGCCGTATACTTTTCCTGCAACTGGTGTAGTTTGTCTTTTATTTCAGGTGTAAAATCCATGGTTTAAAGTTAGCTGCACAAAGGTGATAAAGATTTTGCAACAAATAACTAAATTTTATACATTTGAAACATGGCGATGGGGTACCGCCAAAACCGCCCAAACAGGCTGATGACTCCTACGATTTTGATTTAAAATTGATTTAAAATGCCTGTTAAAAATTTAACAGAAGGGTTTCTTCTGTCTATTAACCGCTTTACAAAACGCGATTTCGGATTACTTTTAATTAGTTCCTTAAAGTGGCTTATCATTTCTGCCTTATTAGGTGGAATTATCGGCTCAGCCTCTGCACTGTTTTTAGAAACTTTAAACTGGGCAACAAATTATCGCGAGCAACACCTTTGGATAATTGCCTTTTTACCCGTTGCAGGTATAACCATTGGTTTGGCTTACCATTATTGGGGTGCAAAGGTTGTTAAAGGAAACAATCTTTTGATTGAGGAATTGCAATCGCCCAAAAATGTAATTCCACTGATTATGGCCCCACTGATTTTTGCGGGTACAATTATTACACATTTATTTGGCGGATCGGCAGGCAGAGAGGGTACAGCCGTGCAAATTGGTGGAGCCTTCGCCGACCAGTTTACAAAACTGTTTAAACTGAAAACCAGAGACCGCAAAATAATCCTCATCTGTGGAATAAGCGCGGGTTTTGCCTCCGTTTTTGGAACACCTTTGGCGGGTGCCGTATTCGGATTGGAGGTTTTTGTGATTGGGAGTTTAACTTACAGTTCAATTCTTCCGTCATTTATCACGGCAATTATTGCTGATTATGTCTGCAAAGCCTGGGGTGTTGGGCATACCCATTATTCGATAGCCCAAGTACCAGAAATAGATTTAATAAACCTGTTGTTATCTTTAGGCGCAGGAATATTGTTTGGCCTTACAGCGAGAAGTTTTTCAACTTTGAATCATGCGTTATCCGGCCTTTTTGCCAAGATTAAATACCCACCTTTACGGCCATTTGTTGGTGGAATAATTTTGATCGCCATTATTTACCTGATTGGAAATACGCGATACATTGGTTTGGGTATTCCGGTTATTTCAGAAGCCTTTACCAAACAAGAAGCCTGTTATACCTTTGCAATTAAATTATTTTTAACTGCCTTTACCTTGAGTGCAGGGTTTAAGGGCGGCGAAGTTACGCCACTTTTTTTTATTGGCGCCACACTGGGCAGCTTTTTGAGTTTTTTCATCCCTTTACCGCTTAGTTTATTGGCAGGCATGGGCTTTGTGGCCGTTTTTGCAGGGGCAGCGAATACTCCTTTGGCCTGTATTTTTATGGGGATAGAGTTATTTGGTGCATCATCAGGAATTTATATTGCCCTGGCCTGCGTTACTGCTTACCTATTTTCCGGCCACACGGGGATTTATAAATCGCAGACCATCGGGGCACCGAAGCATTTGTTGTTGAAAAGGCATTAAACAGATCGATTTGACAACCTTCTAGCGCTTGGCAAAGAAGGTTGTCAAAGCTTATTACCAAATAGATTTTCGAACTTATAAAACCAGATGCAAGGTTTAATAAGTTTGTATATGTAAAGCTTCCGTTAGCTTTTAACGTTTGACGATAGCCTATCAAAGCTTATCAAACAGAATAGCCTCTTGAAAATCAGTGTGAAATTTTACGTATTCTGGTTTTCCACCAAACCAATCCAGTACTTCTTGTTTCTTTAATTTACTCCCCTTATCCAATAAAATCCGATTGTATGAACTCCACTTCCAATCTTTAAAACTTACTACCAGATTGTGCATCTGTGGATTTGAATGAATATAATAAATGAGTCTGATCAAATAGGATTCATCATTGATCTTGACTCTTTTAAATGGTGTTTGAAATAATGTTCCTATCCTTTTATGCTGTACATTAAATGCCAACGCATAGGATTGAAAAAATATTCTGAACTGTTTGCTCACGATATCATGTACAGAAAAATCACGAATCGGATCATTTAAACTTTCTTTAACCCGGACCAACAGATGAAAATGATTCCCTAATAAACAATATGCATATACATATAAAACTTTCGAAAGGTATTGATCAAATTTCTTTAGGAAAAATCTATAATTAGCATCTGACTTAAAAAGTGGCTGCCTATCTACCGATCGGTTATAAATGTGATAGAATTTTCCTTCTTCAAATTTAGTGTAATAGTGTTCGGTCTTTGCCATAAGAATATTGCAAAAACTAATATACTAAAAAGCTTTGACAACCTACAAGCGGTTAGCCAATAAGGTTGTCAAACCTTAATCCGATCCGAAATGACAATATTCAGGTGGTTCCCTTATTCTTCTTACATTTTACATCTAATACAGCACCCTAAATTTTATCGTTTGTTCGATCTTTTTAAGCGATTTGAACAACTGTTTATCATATTGCGCATTAATATCGGTAATCGCGTAGCCTATTTCGGGATTCGTCATTAAAAACTGGCTCACAATATTGATATCATGCTTGGCAAAGACAGTATTGATTTTCGCCATAATACCCGGAACGTTTTTATGAATATGAATTAAGCGGTGTGATTTATCAATTTTTGGCAATTGTAGATTCGGGAAATTAGCACTTAAATAAGTTGCACCGGTATTCATAAAATCGGCCACACGCTTCGGGATAAAATCGATGTTACGCGGGTTATTTTTAGGATCATCGAAAACCACAATACCCTGTTTGGTACAAAGATCGAGGTCTATTTTATGCTTCGCATGACCTAAATAACCTATGGTTTTCAATTTAGCGGCATTTTTTAACTGCTCTTTGTCTATTTTTTCGCCATCAGCTAAAACAATAATTCCTACATCTTTTATGTACTTATCCTCAAAAAACGTTTTATGACGGATAGATAAACCATCATTTTTCAGGATAGAAATGGTTAGTGGATCGACATCACCAATTACCAGACAAAGGATCCTATTTTTAGGATAAGAAATGGCACGTGGCAGATCATTTACATATAAAAACTCGTCGAAACTTGGTGTTACGTGATCTGCTTTGGAAACAATGCTTTCACGGGCGATATTTTCCGTAAAGGCAAAAAATTTATTAATGATACCACTTTCGCGCAATTGGAAATCGGAATAGCCATCGCCTATGCCAAATAACTCGCCTTCCAGTTTTAAATGCTGAAGCAATTTTACCTTACCACCTTCTTCACTCAAAGGGTTGGCATGATCATAATCTATAATTTTGCCATCGCCAGTGGTTACAAAGGTATTGGCATAAATATTTTCCTTTTTGATGTGGTATTGGCTAACTACAGGGGTAATGAATTCCTTAAAACCGCCAGATACAATCAGTACCTCATCCGCATGTTTCTTAAAAAATTCGGCATTACGCGAAAAAGATGTAGACACCTTCTTTTTTAAATGTTTAATGAGCTGTTTTAAATGATCTTCATTTGCTTCGAGCAGTTTAACACGTTGCGCTAAACTTTCGGAGAAGGAAAGTTTTCCTTCCATGGCAAAATTCGTGTAATCTTCAATTTTTTGAAAAATCGCCTCTTTATCTGGGTGGTTCTTCAGCGAAATTCGGGCAAGTTCATCAAGGGCTTCTACCTGAGTAAAGGTACTATCAAAATCGATGATGTAGTAGGCTTTCTGTTTGGGCATTATTTTAAATGTTGGGTAATTTCTTTTATGCTTTCGGCAACTGGCTTAAACGTAATGCCGGTTGCTGTTTTTACTTTTTGATTATTGTAATAACTTAAGGTTAAACTGCTCTTCGCAGCATCTTTCGTGATGGAAGGCTGTTTACCCGTAAATACCGATACCAATCTGAGTGCCCTCCAGGCTATTCCAAGCATCCATGCTTTTGCTTCTTTTGCTGGCGCTTTAACACCAAAGCCACGAGCAATTTCGCTGAACAGATCTTTATAATGATAATCATCGGCAGAAATGATAAACCTTTCTCCTGAAACATCCGCATCCATTAACAGGATCATTGCTTTAGCTACATCTTCAACATCAACAAAACCCGAAGCACCATCAGTATAAAATGGAAAACCGCCTTTCACCAATTTAAAAATTGCTCCACTGCCTTCAAACCCCGCATTTTTACCAATAATTACCGATGGATTAACAATGATGGCGTCTAATCCTTCAGTGATACCCCGCCACACTTCCATCTCTCCCTCATATTTGGATAAACCATAAGCATGTGCTTTTGCATCATATTCCCAAAAATCTTTTTCGGTAATTTTGTGCCCCTTTTTTGCATTGCCCAGGGCGGCAACCGAACTCACATGCAACAGCCTGCAATTATTTTCGGCACAAAGGTTAACCATGTTTGATGTACCATCAATATTTACATGAAAAAGCTGTTTTTTATCCTTCGGGTTAAAGGATACGAATGCAGCGCAATGGTAAACTTTGGTAACCCCGGTAAAAGCATCTTCTAAAGCAGCAGGTTCATTAATATCAGCTTCAAACCACTCAATCAATGGAATATTTTCAATCAGTGCAGGGATTTTAGACTTCTCCCGCCTGAGTGCCCGAACAGTTAAACCATTATCGGTTAACTGCTTAATTAATTCAGATCCTAAAAATCCAGTTCCTCCGGTTACCAGTATCATTTTATTTTTTTCGGGCTATATGTGGAAATACGCATTCAAAAATAGATATTTGAGCCGAGAGTTTTAAATATATGTCATTAACGGATTTCTTTTCCCCGATAAACCCGGATAGTTTTACGCCCAAACAGGGTTTTTTTACAAGTCAGTTAGGGTTAAAAGCACAGATTTACACTGAATCGTTTCCTGATTTTGAGGAACATACCTACGATCTGGCCATTTTTGGGGTGCTTGATGGAAGAGGTGCCGTTAACAACGAAGGCTGTGCACTGGCTCCTGATTATTTCAGAGAGAAATTTTACAAGCTGAATGAAGGTGCTTTTAGCAGCAGGATTGTTGATTTAGGCAATATTAAACATGGTGCAACCATTGCCGATACTTACATCGCCATCAAAATGGTGGTTTCGGAACTCATTAAAAAAGACATTATCCCAATCATTATTGGCGGCGGACAAGACTTAACTTATGGCCAATACCTGGGTTATGAAGATTTAGAGCAAAAAGTAGATCTCGTGATCATTGATAACCAATTTGATATTGGCGACGACGATCATGGAGGAATTGCCACCCGATCAGACTGTTACCTGAACAAGATTTTCTTACATCAGCCCAATTACCTTTTCAACTTCAGCAATGTGGGTTATCAAACTTATTTTGTAAATCAGGAAAGTTTGAATGTAATGGATAAATTATATTTTGATGTACACCGCCTGGGTGAATTTGCCCAGGACATCACGTTAACAGAGCCCATCATCCGCAATGCCAACATGATAAGCTTTGATATTGGTGCTATCCGTTCTGCTGATGCCGCAGCAAATGCCAATACCACCCCAAATGGTTTTGACGGCGAAGAGGCCTGTCGCATTGCCCGCTACGCCGGCATGAATGATAAATTAACATCAATAGGGTTTTATGAGTTTAATCCTGCTTATGATAATAATGGACAAACAGCCTTCTTACTCGCCCAAATGGTATGGTATTTTGTAGATGGATATTACGCCCGTAAAAAGGATTTCCCGCTTACACCGAAATCGCAGTATATCATCTATAGAACCAGTTTAAAAGACGGTTCGGGAGAAATGACTTTTGTAAAAAGTAAAAAATCAGACCGCTGGTGGATGCAGGTACCTTATCCATCGGGCCAGTCCAAAAATGAACGTTATCATTTGGTACCTTGCCGATATGATGATTACCAGGTTGCTGCAAATGGCGACATGCCCGATTTGTGGTGGAGAACCTATCAAAAGCTGAATTAGGATTTGTGCAATTCAAAGTTGAATCCATGTAATTTCAAAGTTGATCTTGTGTAATTTCGAAGTAGCTGATGCAACTGAGATTTTAATATTAAAGATGTACGTGCGCTGGAAATCCATAAGATAGGAGCTTAAATGGTGATCTAAAAAGCCTGCTATAATTTTACACAGCTATTTACGTTTTAGCGATACAGATTTTCTATATTTGAATAGGAATAAACCAACCTTATAAAAACATCATGATTTTCTAAGTCACAAATCATGATAACTAATGGAAATAATTAATACAGATGAAAAAAATATTATTATCAGCAATGGCTTTGTTGCCATTTGCAGCATTGGCGCAAAAGCCATTCACAGTTAACGGCGACATCAAAGGATTGAAAACCGGAGATAAGGTTTATTTGATCTATCAGGGTGATGGGAAAAATGTCACAGATTCTGCAACAGTGACAAATGGTACCTTTGCATTTAAAGGAACATTGACGAACCCTGCACAGGGAAGTCTTTTTTTAAACAAAAACCCTTATGTAAACCGCCCTGCACAAGGTGAAAAATTAGATGGTTTATCACTTTATGTAGAACCGGGAAATATAAAACTGGCTGCGACAGATTCTTTAAAAAATGCTACAATTACAGGTTCTGCTGTTAATGATGATGCAAAGAAATTAAAAACATTAACAAAACCGGTTGCCGATAAACTTGCTGCAATTAATGCGGAGTATGCAGGTTATACACCAGAGCAAAAACAAGACAAGGCTGTTATGGAAGCTTTAGGTGCCCGTTATGAAAAGGAAGCTGCAGCCATGCCCCCATTATTGTTACAGTTTGCCAACAGCAACCCGAAATCATTTATAAGCCTAAGTTCAATTAGCCAGTTGACTTCAGATCCTGATCAGGCTGCTGCCGCAGAAAAGGCTTTTGTTGCATTGTCGCCAGAATTAAAGGCAACCCCTACAGGTAAAAAAATTGCTCAGATATTTGAGGCCGGTAGAAAAACGGCTATAGGTGTTATGGCGATGGACTTTACTCAGGTTGATACGGCTGGAAAACCAGTTAAACTATCCGATTTTAAAGGCAAATACGTACTGGTAGATTTTTGGGCCTCATGGTGCGGCCCTTGCCGTAAAGAAAACCCTAATGTAGTTGTTGCCTATAATAAATTTAAAGATAAAGGCTTTACTGTATTGGGTGTTTCGTTAGATGGAGGAAATACCAGAACAACCAAAGCAGCATGGCAAAAAGCTATTGAGGCCGACAAGTTGACCTGGACACATGTATCTGATTTGAACGGCTGGAACAATGAAGTTGCTCAAATGTATGGTATCCAATCAATCCCGGCTAATTTCTTAATTGATCCAACAGGTAAAATTATTGCTAAAGGTTTAAGAGAACAGGCTTTACAAGATAAACTTCAGGAATTATTAGGAAGTAAATCGAAATAAAAGATTCGCATTAAAAGAGAAAGTCCCAGCTAAAACCGGGACTTTCTTCATTTTAAAGAAAAAGCTATCAAGCGGATTTTAAGAAATCCAATACATTAATGAAATAATTTTCGAGTCCCTCGTAGGGGTCTGCTCCGGGAATCCATGATGCGAATTTCCAGTATTCCCAATCGGCGTTTTCGCTTAAAGGAGGGATTAACAGGAAATACTGCTCCTCCTCTACTCCACCCACAATAATACTTCTGGCAAGTTTAATTGCTACATCCAGCAACTCATCATTTTCTGTCCAGATCTCAATTAACTGTGAATCTACATCCTTTAAAAATGCTACATCGCCTATGTTAGAGAACGATGGATCAACATTTTCATTTGGTGTTTTAAATCCATTGGTAATCAGCAGAAATTCTTCATAATCTGCCGGAAACGTTATTCCCAATCTTGTTTCAGCTGCTGATATTTCAGTTAGGGTGGCTGGCGGATTACCTAACCACTTGGTTTCGATCTGTTCAGTAGTAAAATTAAACTCTCCTTGTTTAATTGCCGTTTCCGAAATTTTCTTGAGTATTTTCTTCAAACTATCTTATTTTAAATCAAATCGAACCCGATATCTTCCCTGAAATATTTACCATCGAAATAAATCCTGCCCGCATCAGCAGTTGCCGATTGTAGAGCAGTAAAAAGATCTTTTTGTAAACTGGTGATGGCAATTACCCTACCTCCATTTGTTTTTACGACATCATTTTCCAGCAATGTACCGGCATGGAATGCATTGGAATGGCGTAGGTTTTCGATTCCGGTAATGGTTTTACCTTTTAGGTAATCGCCTGGATAACCACCGGCAACAATCATTACGGTCGCCGCTGTTTGTTCAGAAATAACCAGATCAACCTGGTTTAACTGTTTGTTGGCAGTTGCTAAAAAAAGTTCTACCAAGTCGTTTTCCACTCTAGGGATTACACTCTCGGTTTCAGGATCGCCCATGCGTGCATTGTATTCGATTACAAATGGCTCTTCTCCTACTTTAATCAATCCGAAAAAGATGAAGCCTGTATAATCGATATGATCTTTCTTTAAACCGTTAACCGTTGGCTTAATGATGCGCTCTTCTACTTTAGCCAAAAATTCTGGTGTGGCAAAAGGAACTGGAGAAACCGAACCCATACCCCCGGTATTTAAACCGGTATCACCCTGGCCAATTCTTTTGTAATCTTTAGCAGAAGGTAACGTAATATAGTTTTCACCATCAGTTAAAATAAACACCGAAAGTTCTATACCGCTTAAAAACTCTTCGATTACTACCGTTGTTCCTGCTGCGCCAAATTTACCGCCAAGCATCTGTTTTAATTCTTCCTGAGCTTCGATGGTTTCGGTGCAGATTAATACCCCTTTACCTGCTGCCAACCCATCGGCCTTCAAAACAACCGGTAAAGCATGGTTTTGAAGATAAGCCAGGCCATCTTCCAAAGTTTCTGCCGTGAAGGATTTCGAAGCTGCGGTAGGAATACCGTGACGCTCCATAAACTGTTTAGAAAAATCTTTACTTCCTTCTAAAATAGCGCCTTCCTTTTTAGGTCCGATAACGGGAATGTGCGCAATGGCTTGGTCGGCAAGGAAAAAATCATGAATACCATTTACCAAAGGTTCTTCAGGACCTACAACAACGAGTCCGATGTTTTCGGTAAGCACCACTTTTTTTATGGCGTCAAAATCGTTTACATTGATGTTGATATTCGTACCATAAGCCCCTGTACCACCGTTACCCGGAGCAATAATTAGTTTATCGCATTGCGAAGACTGGCTTAATTTCCAAGCGAATGCGCTTTCTCTGCCGCCTGAACCTAAAAGTAAGATATTCATACCAGCAAAGATAATTAAAAATGTAAGATGGAAAAGGTAAGATGGATGATGTACCTATCGATCGCCCTTATTTCACGTCTAACATTATCTATCCTACATCTTCGCTCACTTAGCGCTTCGCGTCATTTGCTCCAACATATCCCACATTTCATTCGGGATTGCCTCCAAACCATTCATCTGGCCTGCACCCTGCAACCACTCGCCGCCATCAATGGTAATGACTTCACCATTAATGTAACCCGAAAAATCGCTCACCAGAAATGCAGCTAAGTTGGCCAGCTCCTGATGATCGCCAACTCTTTTTAGGGGAACGCGGTTCTTAAAATCGAATTTTTTAGCTAAATCGCCCGGTAATAAGCGCTCCCATGCGCCTTTTGTTGGAAATGGTCCGGGAGCAATTGCATTGGTACGAATTCCATATTTACCCCACTCCACAGCTAAAGATCTTGTTAATGCTAACACACCACCTTTTGCACAGGCCGATGGTACAACATAGGCGGAGCCAGTAAAAGCATACGTAGTAACAATATTTAAAACTGTTGCCGTTTGTTTTTCCTTTATCCAATGTTTACCAAAAGTAAGTGTACAGTTTACTGTTCCTTTCAAAACGATATCGATAATGGACGAAAAAGCATTTGCTGATAATCGTTCTGTTGGTGAGATAAAATTACCTGCGGCATTGTTCAATAATACATCAACAGTGCCAAACCGCTCTAATGCTTTTGCCAGTACATTTTCTACCTGTTCAATTTCCCGTACATCGCAAGCTACCGCTAACACTTTGCCGCCGGTTTTTTCTTCCATTTCATCGGCAGCTTTTTGCAATACATCCTGCTTGCGACTGGTAATGACCAAATTAGCCCCTAACTTCAAAAAATAAATACCCATCGCTTTCCCAAGTCCCGTTCCCCCACCTGTAATTACAATTGTTTTTCCTTTTAAAGCATCTTCTCTAAGCATTGGTGAATTATAATTGAACATAGTATTTTGGTTAACTGGTTAATTGTTGAAATCTGTTAATTGCTGAAGGAGTCAAACGTTGCAATGGTTAACTGTTCATTGCGGATTGCCAACTATGAACTGAAAACCATTCACTACTTCCGCTGGAGGTTAGCTAAAATGGTTTGCAAAATATGGCGGGTTGCTGGTGACCACCATTGCGCTAACATTTTTTCCAAAGTAGCAGATTGGTCAGCAGATACAGCCGCAATTAGCGCTTCGCGAATATTTACCTTACTTTGCGACCACGTATTGCTTTCGAGCTCCATATATTTTTTGATCTTACGCTCGGCTGCTGTTAATAAACTTTCGTTTTTCACCAATTCATCTACCAGGCCAACTTTTAAAGCCTCTTCAGGGTTATATAATTTACCGGAAAGCAAACTACGGGTGGCTTCGGCTTTACCGATCCAGAAAGCATATAATTGAAAAATACTATTGGGTACGATAATACCTACCGGAACTTCATTTAAGCCTATAATGTATTGCCCTTCTGCCATTACCCGATAATCGCAGGCTAACGCCATCACACAGCCACCTGCCGGGCTATGGCCGCTAATTGCGGCAACCATCGGTTTTTTAAAGGAAACCATATTGGCAGTAAAATTTAAAAACAGCTGCCAGAAAGATTTAGCCTCGTCTTCATTATAGTTATAAAGTTCTACCAGATCCAGGCCAGCAGAAAAGAAAGGTGCAGTTCCGGTTAATATTACACCACCAATGTTATCATCGGCAGCAATATTTTTAAGCATATCGGTTAGCTCGGTAATCAGTTCCCGGTTCAAGGCATTTGATTTACCTCTATCTAATGTGATGGTTGCCAGGCGATCTTTAACACTTACTTTTATTGTATTCATAGATTAAATAGTATCAAGATTTAAGAATCCAGTATCAAGACGAATATAGCATAGCATAAACTATGCATGCATACTAATTCAAATTTATCTATTTTTCTTTATTTAACATCATAAGTGTAAACTTTTCTGGCCAAATGCCCCGCAACGTCTATTCCTTCTATTACCATGCGATAGGTGCCAGGCTCATCTGCATTATAAAATTCGAATTGTGCTTTTCCGTCTTTATCTGTAACAACCTGCGGGTTCCAATAAATGGTTGTTCTTAAATCGGCCCTGTTTCCAGGACTTGCAGTATCGTATTTTGGCGAATAAAATTCTCGTGAAACCGTAAACCCTTTAGGATTAAAGGTAACAATTCCTGGCGCATACCGATCTACACTCCTGCCACCATCACCTCGTTTAGTGGTAATTACAAGTAACCCCCCACCACCTCGTGAACCATAGATGGCGGTATTACCAATACTTTTTAGCAGCTCAATAGATTCTACATCCATAGGCGTAATGTTATCCAGAAAATCGGCCTCCATTTGCATGCCATCAACAATAATACCCATCGGCGTATCCTGACTACGCATCAGGTATGGCACATTTCCTTTAAAAATTACACCTGGTAAACGGCCCTGCAAACATTGAGATAGGGTAACACAAGTAGATAACTGATCGGCTGTCATTATAAAATCTGCTCTACCTGCTCCATTTAGGTTTGATGAATTTTTAGCCGGATTTTTCTTTTCCGTAATGGTCACCTCTTCAAGCTTGATGGTCCGCTCCAGTAAGCCCAAACGGGTCATCTCATTAAAATAGTTATCACTTTCTTTAATGTACTTCATTAAAGTATTGTTTACATTGACATCAACATCAGCTCCATTTTTATTCTTGGTCACAATCTGCCCAGGCACAACATCAAGATTAATGTCTACAAATTTCCGTTCCGTTTTAGTTCTGGCCTGAACTACAAACTTTGTACTGTCGCCAAAACTTAAGTTATCGAACACAAATTTACCTTCGGCATTGGTTACTGTATCCAAAATATACATGGTTCCTTTTGTGGCCATTAGCATTACCTTACCACCAGGTACAGGCTTATTGCCTTTCATTACTGTTCCACTAATGCTAATAGACTGCTCAGGCTTGTAAGTAATATTCGGGCCAAGATTATTGATAATGTTTTTCCAAAGGAATCTTCTCCAACCCTGGGTAAGCATCAGGTTATCCAATTCTTTTTGTGTTTGAAGATCATCTTTCAAGAAATAATGGTTGGGCTGCTCTACGTAGCCGGTCAAATCAGAGGTGAGTAATAGTGATGTTAAGATATTCGATTCATTGTTTTCATCAGGGGTAACTTTTGTGGCATTGGTAACGGCTACCGAAAAACTACCTAAAACGGGTTTGTTATCATTATTTGCATTGAAAGTAAAAGCCGCTTTCCCTCTTTTTGAGGCTGATACACCAGTTGAGTTAAGCGATAAGTCAATTAATTCCGACTTGTTGTTTATAAAAGCCAAACGTTCAGCTAAAGGCTGATTGCTGCTCGAAAATAAAGTAAACTGAACAATGCCTGCTGGCAGGTTCTTTTTTGGGATATTGGCCACCAGTACCTGCTTATCCACTTTGGCTTTTGAGCCATAGTATACATTGCCTCCTTGCTGGGCAACAACTTTTAGTTCAGCTCCATTTGTAAGATCGGCACTGGACATAATTTTAACCACTACTTTACCCGTATCTAAAGCATTTACCGAAAGTGCGTAACCACTCTTAACGGCTACCGGAAGTTTAATCGTTTTTTCAGAACCATCTTTAAACTTTGTTCTTGCCGAATATGACCTACCTGCCTGACTGTTAAACACGAAACTTCCCATGCCCAGGTAATCAGTAGAAAAGGTGGTCACTTCATTTCCTGTTTCATCTATAATACTGCCTTTCACATCCTCACCACGGCCATCGGAGCCTACCGCTTTGATCGCCAATTTTTGCGGCAACTCTTCTACAAGGGTACCACCTTCTGGCATAAACTGCACATCTACATCGTTAGAGGTTGAAGTAATCGGGATAGATTTAATTACTTTTTGCTTATTATCAAGCGTTAAGGTTGCAATAATTTTTCCTGATTTATTTTGAAAGGGCTGGTTATTGGTAAAATTAATCACGGCATCGCCCGTTAAACTGGTTTTAACTTTACCTTTACTAACTGAGCGGTAATCCAACTGTACATCATAACTTACTTCGTTCTGGCTATAAGCTAAACCGTTTTTATCTTCAAAATGAATGGTTGCAGTAACTTTATCTGCATTGTTCTCTTTGGTAAAATTGTAAGTGGTTTTTGTAAAAACTTTGTTGGCCCAGCTATTTCCGATCTTAATGGTCTTATCATAAAAGAATTCTGTACCAAAGTTGCGCATGTAGTTGGTGTAAGCCCTGATTCTGTAATTACCCTCAGCAAGTGAATCGGTTAGCTTAAAATCGCCCCAGGTAATCCCGCCCATAATGGGTAATTTAACTTGTTTTTTTAGCGAATCCTTTTCATTGATCAGCTCTACATACAGGATTTTGCTGATGCCGGAAGGAGCCGAAGTTTTGGTATTCACTACATAGGCCTTAAACCAGATATCATCTCCAATGGCATAATAAGGCTTATCTAAATGAAGGTGGACTTTTTCCTGAGGATATTTGCTGGTATAATCATCGAGTTTCTGTAAGAGCTGACTAAATGGATCATCGTCCATCTTAAATGCGCCAAAAACAATGAGCAAAGATAGAAAACTAATGGCGAGAGTAATTTTGAGTTTCATGTGGTTGGGGTACAAATAAATACGCGTCAAGGTACAAAACCTAAGGCATAATTTCATGAAGTTAGCATGAAATTTAGTTTGACTTCTAATTTTTTAGTTAGTCCTGCTAAAAATGCTTTATTCATAAAAAGCATCGCCGGGATTTAATTACGAGCGCCTTTTATCTCCTCAAAATTTTATATATTAATTTGGAATGAACACACTGAGCATTTAGCGGACTCAGCCCAGCCTTCGTTTTACTCCGCTGCGCTCGGTGCTCACTTTAATCGGGTTTAGAAACAGAGGTTTGTGTACCTACAAACCCTACAAATGAAATACCGCATTAGCCAACTAGCCCCGGTTACAGCGATACCCTGCAGCAACGAGGAACGAGGAAGCGAAGCGTATAAGCGGAAAACGGGAAGAAACTTTATGTTTTGTATTGGCCCTGCGCTCCCTTTAATAGAAATGTTTATTTTTTTTAGAAAATGAGCATACAGTGGTCCTTGGCAACTTTAGTCCCGCTTTCGCTTATAGTCCTCGCTGCGCTCCGGGCTATTCCGCTTAATCGGGTTTAGGAACAAAGGTTTGTGCCTGGAGAACCGACCACCAATCATAAACCCGACAGCAGCTGCGACTCCCGGTTTCCTCGAAAAAATCATTGAAAATACCCATCAGGGCTCTCTACTGAAAAAATGGGATGACATTTTAAACCTATATGCGCTAATATGTTTTATATAGTGAATCATATTGATTATCAGACACTCATATAAACGCCATTATTAGCGGGCTTCAGCCGACGAAGCAATCTTTATAAAATGAATCGTTAGCATGAAAGATTGCTTTGTTGTTCCTCCTTATAACGACGTCCATTCTATTAATTTTCTTTTTTGCTTTAAAGCCTTAAGCTTTTGATGTGCGGTATTCTTCAAATAAAGTCTAGAACTTATTCTTCCACATCATGCTTTCTACTGGTCTGGTGGTTTTATTGTTGTACTTTGCGTTACCTTTTGCATTGTACATCGTTTCAATTTTACCCTCAACAACAAAATAAATCAATTGGCCGATAGGCATTCCGGCATAAATTTTTACAGGTTGTGCTACTGATATTTCTAACGTCCAGGTGTTGCAAAAACCAACATCTCCCTTACCTGCCGTGGCATGGATATCAATACCTAGGCGGCCAGTGCTGCTTTTGCCTTCTAAAAAGGGGACATGCCCGTGCGTTTCGGTGTATTCTACGGTAACACCAAGATATAGTGTACCCGGGTAAAGCACATAACCATCTTTAGGAATTTCGAAATGTTCGATCTCATTATGTGCTTTAGCATCCAGCACACGGCTTTTGTAAGTGGCGAGGTACTTCCCTAAATGAACGTCGTAAGAGTTTGTGCCTAAACATTCGCGTTTAAAAGGCTCAATGATGATTGTACCCTTCTCCATTTCTTCTAATATCCTGCTATCAGATAATATCATTTTTATGCGTATTTTTGGCCTAAATTATCATTTATTTAAGATAATTTTGCATGTAATCTCCAATTTAATCAATGCCAATAATTTACCATAAGAATATTGATCAGCATTCTGTTTTAGCCATTTGGAAAATTGAAGAAACGGAAGAAGAATTGTTGGCCGGACTGCAGCTTAAGCAGCACGAACATGATATTATTTCATCCTTAAACAGTGGCAAAAGGCTATTGCACTGGTTAAGCACGAGGTTACTGCTGAGAACAATGCTGAATACGGCAGAGTATATCGACTGCCAGTTTGATGAACACGGCAAACCTTATCTGGTTAATTTCGATTATCATATTTCGCTAAGCCATTCTTATGATTACGCTGCTGTAATGATTAGTAAAGACCATCCTGTTGGTGTTGACATTGAACTCATTAAGCACAAAATAAAAAGCATTAAACACAAGTTTTTAAGCGATCTGGAACTTGCTCAAAAACAGATTGGTGATAATACGGATGGCTTATATGTGGCCTGGTGTGCCAAAGAGGCCGTTTATAAGTGGCATGGCAAAAAAGGATTGGAATTTAAGCAGCATATCCACATTAAACCTTTTAAGCTAAAAAACGAAGGCTCATTAAATGCCTTGGTAGAACTGCCTTCGGGTACACGGGAGTTGACCATTAATTACTTTAAAACAAAAGACGGTTACATGTTGGGCTATGTAGCCGGCAATTCTTAATATACATGGAGATGAACGAGACAGCGGATAAAGCAATTGCCAAAGAATTAAAGCCAACCATTTTTGCAGACTGGGGCTTAACAGACTATCAGGAAGCTTGGGATAAACAGGAAGATCTGCTTAATAAAACCGTGGCCATTAAAACGGAAAACCGGATAAATAACGCCAGTAAGCCCACCCCAAACCATCTTATATTTTGCGAGCATCCGCATGTTTATACGCTGGGCAAAAGCGGACATCCAGAAAACTTGCTATTGGATGAACAGGGATTAAAAGCTAAGCAAGCCACCTATTACAAAATAAACCGTGGTGGCGACATTACCTATCATGGTCCGGGGCAGATTGTAGGCTACCCTATCCTGGATCTTGATAACTTCTTTACTGATATCCATTTATATTTACGCACCCTGGAAGAGGCCGTGATCCTCACCTTAAAGGATTATGGGATTGAAGCAGGACGTTATCCGGGGTTTACCGGCGTTTGGCTGGATGCAGATAATGAAAAAGCACGTAAGATATGTGCCATGGGCGTTCGCTGCAGCCGTTGGGTTACCATGCACGGCTTTGCCTTTAATGTAAATGTAGATTTAGATTATTTCAAAAATATCGTTCCCTGCGGTATTGATGATAAAGCGGTAACTTCTTTAGCTCAGGAATTGGGCTATCAACTGGATATGGAAGAAGTAAAAAGCAAACTGAAAAACCATATTGCCGGATTGTTTAAAATGAAGCTGATTTAGTAAGCGATAAAACCAAGTTCGAAGCTACTCCGTAGATCAGGCTATGAAGATTTTATTAAGCGCTATTTTATTTTCTTTCTTAACTTCGGGCTGTACTAAACAAGCCCCTATGATTAACGAGCCAGCAACCCCTCAATCCGCAAATCCTTCAAACGGAACGGGAAATTTCACTTATCTAGCCCTTGGCGATTCTTACACTATTGGCGAATCAGTTAAGCAAGCCGAGTCTTTTCCTTATCAGCTTCAAGGGTTATTAAAGGCTCAAAATATTACTGTAGCAAATCCTAAAATTATTGCGGTTACAGGCTGGACAACTGATGAACTCCAGGCAGCGATTAAAAGAGAAAATTTAAATGGCACCTTCGGTTTTGTTACGCTTTTAATAGGCGTAAACAATCAATACAGGGGTTATCCTTTAACTACCTATAAAAAGGAATTCTCAGAATTGTTACAAACGGCAATCAGCTATGCAGGTGGCAATAAAAGCAGGGTTTTTGTAGTTTCCATACCCGATTGGGGCGCTACTCCTTTTGGTAAAAACTCAGGGAGAAGCACGCAAACGATTGCCAGCGAAATTGATAGTTTTAACGCGGCAAACCAGGAAATAACACTTGCAGCAGGCGTCAGCTATACCAATATTACCCCTGCATCCAGAAATGCAGCAACCGATCTGTCACTGGTAGCAGCCGACGGATTACACCCTAGTGCTAAAATGTATGCCGGGTGGGCCGCTTCTTTATCAACAAAGGTGGCTGCGGTATTGAAATAATTAAATACTCATTTATTCCATTTTTGAATAAAAAAAATTACTTTAGTTCGACAATTTAAATTAATCACCTTTAAAAACAGTAATTTATGAATGAGTATGAATCGAGCGGAGTAGCCGCGGGCATTGGCGGGGGGATTATAATCTTATATCTTGCAATTATTGTAATCATGATTGTAGGCATGTGGAAAGTGTTCGAAAAAGCGGGCAAACCGGGCTGGGCAGCTATTATTCCGATCTACAATTTAATTATTTTATTGGAAATTGTTGGTAAACCAATGATCTGGATTTTATGGTTAATTATTCCTTGCGTTAACATTGTGTTTGCAATCTGGCTGTACAACTTAGTGAGTAAAAGCTTTGGCAAATCAGAAGGTTTTACGGTTGGCATGGTAATTTTCCCTTACATCTTCTGGCCAATTTTAGGCTTTGGGGATGCTAAATACCTGGGACCATCAGCGGCAGAAGCACAAAATGGTGGCTTTGGAAATAATCCTTTTAACAATCCAAACAACCCATTTAACAGCACAAACAATCCTTTCAACAAACCAACTGATCATCAAAACAACCCTAATGATACGCCACCAGTAGTATAATTAGCATGTTTATCATATTTATATTTTGCAGCTTAATCAACCTGGTTGATTGGCTGCAAAATCATTTAATTCCCTGCCCATTTAAAGCTTTAACCGGAATCGATTGCCCAGGTTGTGGCTTCCAAAGATCTCTTATCGCGCTTATTCAAGGCGATTTATCAAAAAGCTGGGCATTTTATCCACCGACCATTCCCCTGCTGTTTTTATTTCTATCAGCTGGTTTATTGCGTAAATTTCAGTTTAAACAACGTTCTTTTATCTTTAAAACTTTGGTTATTGTTGTTGGTAATTTTGTAATGATCTGCTATTTACAAAAAATGTTTTTTAGCTAAACACCCATATTAGCCGTTAGGTGATTGTAATCCTTTAACACCGTTTCTAAAAACTGCAACTCGTTCATTCCTGACGGAACGTTTACCAAAATATGGTCCTTGGTTTTGGCCGCCATGGCATAAATTAAATCGGCATTGCCTGTTTGATAATAACTGGTTAACACCTCGTGAATAAGCTCGATCTCCCGATCATTTAAATGCAGCACTTCTTTAAACTGCGGTTCATATTCTTCTGGCAGATTAAAACTAAATGCTACATTGGCCAATTCGGTGCGGGGTGTGGTTTTAATCAATGTTGTTTTGGCCAGTAAATCTCCCAAACGCTGGTGGTTTTTAGTGATCGCTACCGAAACCAGTGCAACAACGCCCCAGCCAAAAGGAAAGCCAAAATCAATCATCCGGAATAACCATCTAAAAATATACTGTCCGAAGGTTGGCTGTGTACCATCAATGCTGATCACCTTAATTTTGAGTATCTTTTTCCCAAATGTTTGCCCATCCATAGTAATTTCGCAAACCAGATCATAGAAAACAAAAACGGCTATGAAAATAAATAAAATAACCATTGCAGCACTCCCAGACATGGCCATTTGGGCAGCTCCCATAACCACCACGGTAATTATTGCAAGAATTGCAAATCCGGCCAGGTCGATACACCTGGCAGCTATCCGTTCTCCAAGGCCAGCAATTTCGTAATCAATATCAATATTCTGAGCAGTGCTAATTCTGATGCTATCCATATTATTCAAACATAATTTTTTTAAAGATAATAGCTGCGGTTAAATCTTTATTTATTTAGAACTAAAGTTTTATCATATTTTTAATATACCTGGTTCATCTATGTATATTTGTTTTGATGAGTTGAACATCTAAAAATAATGAAGGTTTAATTTCCATAAAAATTTAACTATTTTAATCCAAGATTTGGTAACGCCTTTAAATGAGAGAAGCATTATTTGTTAAACAGAATTCGAAGAAGTGGCAGCATTACGATTCCATGCAACAGGCAAGTCCTGATGAGGTGGCTAATCAATTTATCGAAATCACCAACGATTTGGCATACTCAAAAACATTTTATCCAAATTCGAAAACAACAGCATATCTCAACGGCTTAGCTTCCAAATTACACCAAACTGTTTACAAAAACAAAAAGGAAAAATCGAACCGTTTTATTCATTTCTGGAAAACCGAACTCCCTTTAATATTCTTTCAACACAGAAAACAGGTACTTTATGCCCTGGCATTTTTTTTGGTTTCTTGTGCTATCGGCGCTTTATCTGCTAAGTATGACGATACTTTTGTCCGTTTGATTATGGGCGACGCCTATGTAAACATGACGAATGAAAATATTGCAAAAGGCGATCCCTTTGGGGTTTATAAACAGCGCAATGAATTGATGATGTTTTTGCAGATTGGCTCCAATAACATCTTAGTTGCCTTATATACTTTCGTTTTAGGTATCTTATTTTCATTTGGTTCTATTGTTTCGTTATTCAGGAACGGGATTATGCTTGGCTCCTTCCAATATTTCTTTTTTAGTAAAGGCCTCGGTTTTCAATCGGTTCTGGTGATCTGGATTCACGGAACATTGGAGATATCTGCGATTGTTTTGGCAGGTGCGGCTGGCTTGGTTTTAGGTAACAGTCTGTTATTCCCTAAAACCTATACCCGAATGGCCTCGGTATTAAAAGGCGCAAAAGATGGATTAAAAATGGTTATAGGCCTGATCCCAATTTTTATTGTGGCAGCTTTTTTTGAAAGCTTTGTTACCCGACATACCGGAATGCCGCTGTGGCTAAGCATGCTGATTTTATTATCTTCTGCATCTTTTATCATTTGGTATGTTTTTATTTATCCCATTAAAATCTATCATAACAAGCAAAACTCACATGCTAGGGAAAATTGAATTTAAGAAAAGAAGAGATTTCGGACAGGTCATAAATGATACCTTTACCTTTGTGCGCCAAAATTTTAAGCCGCTAATCAAAATATATTTTACATTTTGTGGTTTATTTGTACTGGCCAGTATGCTAACCATGTTAATGCAACAATATAAAATGGTTAATATCATCAATACCATCGGCAACGGTAGAGACAGCAATGGCTTAGGTTTCTCTGCATTGTATGGGATAGAATATTTTCTGTCTATTCTGTTCTCGCTCGCCTCATATACCAGCATGAGTGTTGCCATACTTTCTTACATAGCCATTTACGTAAAAAAAGGCAACCAAACACCTACAACAGATGAGGTATGGGGCTATTTTAAATATTACTTCTTCAGGATTTTTGGTAGTTCTTTTCTGCTACTCATCATGTTGGTCATTGCTTTTATGTTTTGCCTCTTGCCTGGTTTTTGGTTATTCCCATATGTAGCGATGATGTTTCCGATAATGGTGATTGAAAATGGTTCGCTGGGCTATTCTTTTGGTAGAAGTTTCAATATTATTAAAGACAATTTCTGGATTACCTTTGGCACGCTGATCGTGGTATGGATAATTGTTTACGCCTGTATGAGCATGATTATTTTACCTACCAGCTTATTTAATATGATTGGGATGTTTACGCATAAAGGCCCACATATGTCATTAACACTCACCATGATTACAACGGTTCTGCAGTCATTGTGCCAGGTGTTTACCATTATTCCCATCATTACCATTTCATTGGCTTATTTCAGTTTGGTTGAACAAAAAGAAAACACCGGTTTAATGGAGAGGATTTCTAATTTTGGCGATACCGAAAAACCTATTGATACCAGACCTGAAGAATATTAAAATGCAGCGCGCACGATTCCGATATCTTCTTGCTTCCCTTTTGTTTTTTATTCCGGTAATCAGCAAAGCACAAACTGTTAAGCCCAAACCTGTTATTAAGGAAATCAGGGTGGATAGTACTCAAATTACCCCGTCAAAATTCGATAAAGATGCTATCAGTAGTTATAAAGAACAGAAAGAATTTCAATATGATGAAATTGGCGAACAGCAATTATCGTGGTGGGATAAATTCTGGATGTGGTTTTGGAGGCTGATCGGATCGTTAATTCAGGGTGCAACCTCTAACGTAATTTCGAGGTATATTTTTATCGGACTAGGGGTAGCGCTTATTTTGTATATTGTAATCAAAACCATTGGAGCGGAGAACATATTCAGGAAAAAATCAAAAGTAACATTCCTTCCATACGATGTCATTACCGAAAACATCCATGAGATTGATTATGAACAGGAACTGCAAAGATTGGTTGCCGAAAGAAAATTCCGCCTTGCGGTTAGGCTTTTATACTTAAGGACACTAAAAAAACTAAGTGATGCCGAAATCATCCGTTGGCAGCCCGATAAAACCAATTACAATTATTTAATGGAAATCGATAAGCCCGAACTCAGAAAAGATTTTGGTCAGCTTACCCGGCAGTTCGATTACATTTGGTATGGCGATTTCCCCATCGACGAAGTAAAATTTGAGCCCATTAACCAATCGTTTAACGAGTTTAACAGCCAGATCAAATGAAAGGTTATAAAATATATTTGATTATTGGTTCGATACTGATCCTCCTGTATTTAGTTGCGCAGTACAACAAACCCACTCCAACCAACTGGGCACCCACCTATGCAATAAAGGATAAAATTCCGTATGGGACATATATTTTGTACCACCGGATAAAGGATATTTTACCGGAAGCAAAGATCAAACAATCTAAGACTGCTATTTACAATACATTAAAGGAACACAATTTTAGCAAAACCGCATATTTAATCGTTGCCCAGCAAGCAGAAATCAGCAAAACGGATTTCGATCAGCTCGTTAAATTTATGCACAGGGGTAATACTGTTTTTATTGCCAGTTATGATTTAGGAAAAATTGAAAAAATCCTCAAGCTACAAGCGCTTAGCGCCATGTCGGCAGAAGGTAACACATTGAATTTCACTAACCCAAACCTGAAAACCGAGGCAAACTATGGTTTTGAAAGAGGCATTGGCAATCAATATTACAATAAACTTGATACCAATAAGGCAACTGTACTCGGTGTAAACGGAGAAGGTAAACCTAACTTTGTCCGTTACAGCTACGGCAACGGAAATTTATATTTAATTGCCGAGCCAGGTTTTTACACTAATTTTAATTTGCTGGATAAATATGGTGCAGAATATGCAGCAAAAACGCTGAGTTATTTACACGGAACCCGGCAACTCATTTTTGATGAATATTTTTCTGCACAAAAAACCACAACTACTGATATGCTTAGGGTATTTTTTAAACACCCTGAACTGAAATACGCTTACTACCTGGCCATATTCAGCCTGATTATTTTTGTGTTGTACGATATGAAACGCAGACAAAGAATCATCCCAATTGCGGATCCGCTTACCAATTCTTCGTTGGCTTTTGTTCATGTAGTGGGTAGTGTTTATTACCACGAACGTAATAACCTTGATATCGCCTTAAAAAAGATCAACTATTTTTTGGAATATTTAAGAACAAGATATTATCTGAAAACCAACGATATTGACGAGACCTTTGCCCGATTACTCACCGAGAAAACAGGCATTAACGAAGCGCTGGCCAAAACCCTTACCAATCATTTTATGAAAATGCCAACCATGGGCAACTTAAGTGATACCCAATTGATTTATTTAAACGAAAGTATAGAACAGTTTTATCAAAATACGCAAAGCAATGGAACAAGAACAGTTTAACCCACGTACCGATTTAAGCGCCTTAAATGAAGCGGTAAATCAGATCAGAAATGTACTTGGCAACATCATTATCGGTCAAAAAAAGGTAATTGATTTCTTAATTGTTGGTTTGCTTGCCGATGGGCACATCTTGATTGAGGGTGTACCGGGAGTAGCGAAAACGCTTAGTGCAAAATTGCTTGCCAAATCCATAGAAGCGCAATTTTCGAGGGTGCAGTTTACCCCCGATCTGATGCCTTCTGATGTTTTGGGAACCCCAATATTCAATACCAAAACAGGAGATTTTGAATTTAGAAAAGGGCCTATTTTCGGAAACATTATTTTGGTTGATGAGATTAACCGTGCACCGGCCAAAACCCAATCTGCACTTTTCGAAGTGATGGAAGAACGCCAGGTTACTATTGATGGACAAACCTATATCATGGATGAACCTTTTATGGTGCTGGCCACTCAAAATCCGATTGAGCAGGAAGGTACTTACCGTTTACCTGAGGCGCAGTTAGACAGGTTTCTATTTAAAATAGAGGTTAAATATCCTTCACTGGAGGAAGAAACTGCAATTTTAACAGCACAACATCATCTGGTTAATAAAACATTGCTGAGTGAAGTAAAACCAGTATTGTCGATTCAACAGATCCTGGAAGCCAGAAACATTATCCGCGGCTTATTTGTAGAACCGAAACTATTGGAGTTTATTGCTAAAATTGTAAGCGAAACCCGCAACAACCCATCACTTTACTTGGGTGCCTCACCGAGGGCATCATTAGCAATAGTACACAGTGCAAAGGCTTTTGCTGCCATCCAGGGCCGCGATTTTATTACACCTGATGATATCATTGCCGTTGCAAGTCCGGTACTGGCGCATAGAGTATTATTATCGCCTGAAAAGGAAATGGAAGGATTAACCACAAGCGATATCATACATCAGATCATTAAAAGGATTGAGGTACCGAGATAGCTCAGTTTGCAGTTACAGTTGCCGATTTTCAGTTTGCAATTTGTAATACAGTTAACCAGTTCCACAATTTAGCAATTAAACAATCTCTACAATTGAAAAAATTCTTTCAGCAATACTACAGCAACCTATTCCTGACCGATCGTTTATTCACGGCCTTGGGATGCTGTGTTCTACTTTTTTTGTTGAAGTTCTTTTTTCCGTGGCTAGGCGATATCCCAGAAATTGCAACAGGCGCCGTTTTTGTTTTATGCTTTATCGATATTTTTATCCTGTACCGTAATAACCAGGGGGTTGAAGCCAAAAGATTAACTTCTAAACGTTTGAGCAACGGAGATGAAAACCCGATACAGATCGAAATAAGAAATGAATATGGCTTTGGGGTAAATGCAAGAATAATTGACGAGATCCCCTTTCAGTTCCAGATCCGTGATAAAGATTTTAAGCTCCATTTAAAACCTGCAGAAATAAAATCGATCCATTACAACCTGCGCCCGACCAAACGTGGTGAATATGATTTCGGATTTATCAGAGCTTACATCAGTTCACCGATTGGTTTAATCAGTAGGCGTTACAATTTTGATGGGGTCAAGATTTTACCTGTTTTCCCATCGTTTATCCATCTCGGCCAATATGAGTTAATGGCAGCATCACGCTATTTAACCGAATTTGGAATTAAAAAGATCAGAAAAATTGGACAAAGCAATGAATTTGACCAGATTAAAAATTATGTTGGGGGCGACGATATCCGAACCATTAACTGGAAAGCTACTGCAAGAAAAGGCAGTTTAATGGTGAACACTTATATAGATGAGAAATCACAGCATGTTTATTGTATTATCGATAAATCACGGGTAATGCGCATGCCTTTTGAAGGATTGAGCTTACTTGATTATGCCATAAATGCTACCGTTGCACTTTCGAAAGTAGCCATGCTGAAAGAAGATAAAGCCGGATTGATTACCTTATCCGAAACAATCGGATCTGTAGTGCCGGCCGACCGTAAGGCTTCGCAGCTGGGCAGCATCATGAACGTGCTCTATAAAGAAAAAACACGATACCTGGAAAGTAACCTCGAAGCCCTTTACACTACGGTCCGTTCTGTTGTAAAACAACGCGGTCTCCTGGTTTTCTTTACCAATTTTGAAAGTTTATCTGCGCTACAAAGACAGTTACCATACTTAAAAAGAATTGCCAAATACCACTTACTATTGGTCGTTTTTTTCGAAAATACCGAACTAAAAGGATTAAGTACAGAACGTGCTAAAGATGTAGAAGGCATCTACCATAAAACCATTGCAGAGAAATTTATCTATGAGAAAAAACTAATGGTTAAAGAATTGAACAAACATGGTATTTTGGCTATCCTTACACCGCCACAAAAGCTCACCGTGAATGTAATTAATCAATATTTGGCACTGAAGGCACAACAGCGGATTTAGTTTGGAGCGTGGAGCATTGAGCTTGGAGTCACGTTCAATCGACTCAAAACTCCAAACTCAAAACTAACTACTTATTATCCTCGGTCTGTGGGGACACAGACCGAGGGATTGGAAATTAACCTTAATTTATTAGCTCAGGCCATACGCCTACTGTTTGGTCTTTGTACACAAAGAGTAACAACCGTTAACTACCAAGAATTGAAATCTGTTAAATCGAAGATTTGTTTCGGTCTGTGGGGACACAGACCGAGGGATTGGAAAATTAACCTTAATTTATTAGCTCAGCCCATACGCCTACTCTTGGTTTTTGTCCACAAAGAGTAACAACCAATAACTGCTAAAAATCTAAATCTGTTAAATTGAAGATTTGTTTCGGTCTGTGGGGACACAGACCGAGGGATTGGAAATTAACCTTAATTTATTAGCTCAGGCCATACGCCTA
>Ga0182008_10000602_pt1 | contig 26447 bp, 18 predicted proteins | sample Sormic07211129_1_FD_120482 | JGI IMG/M metagenome (GOLD analysis project Ga0182008, IMG submission 120482) | Rhizosphere microbial communities from Sorghum bicolor, Mead, Nebraska, USA - 072115-129_1 metaG | ecosystem: Host-associated > Plants > Roots > Rhizosphere | place: USA: Nebraska...
AACGGCAAATCAAACAAATAGTTTATTCTTAAAGTAAATTAACTTTAGTCCATTGGCAAATAAAGTCGACCAAAGAGTAAATTTTGCACGTAGTAAGCACATCATAGATTATCCTGATTTTCTTGATGTACAGTTGCAATCATTCAGAGAATTTTTTCAGATAGAAACCACTTCAGACAACCGTCATACAGAAGGACTGTTTAAGGTATTTGCTGAAAATTTCCCAATCACTGATTCCAGGAATATTTTTGTTCTGGAGTTCCTTGATTATTTTATTGATCCACCGCGTTATGATATACCAGAGTGTATTGACCGTGGATTGACTTATAGTGTTCCATTAAAAGCAAAGCTGAAGCTTTCTTGTAATGATGCTGAACACGAAGATTTTGAAACCATCATCCAGGATGTGTATTTAGGCACCATACCATATATGACGCCTAAAGGTACATTTGTGATTAATGGTGCAGAGCGCGTTATTGTTTCGCAGCTGCATAGATCTCCGGGTGTGTTCTTCGGTCAGAGCCGTCACACCAATGGTACTAAGCTTTACTCTGCCCGTGTAATTCCTTTCAAAGGATCTTGGATTGAGTTTGCTACTGACGTGAATAATGTCATGTATGCTTATATCGACCGTAAGAAAAAATTCCCGGTAACTACTTTATTGCGTGCTATCGGTTACGATTCTGATAAAGACATCCTAGAATTGTTTGACCTGGCCGATGAGGTTAAGGTAAGCAAATCCGGATTGAAGAAATATATCGGCCGTAAACTTGCTGCAAGGGTATTAAGAAAATGGGTTGAAGATTTTGTGGATGAAGATACCGGTGAGGTAGTTTCTATAGATCGTAACGAAGTGATCTTAGACAGGGATACTGTTTTAGAAGACGAACACATTGATCTGATCATTGATGCTGGTGTTAAAACAATCATCTTGTCTAAAGATGATGGTGCCAGCCAGGCAGATTATACCATTATATATAATACTTTACAAAAAGATACTTCTAACTCTGAAAAAGAGGCTGTTGAAAACATCTATCGTGCTTTGCGTAACGCAGAACCACCTGATGAGGAAACTGCAAGAGGTATCATTGAGCGTTTGTTCTTCTCGGATAAACGTTATGACTTGGGAGATGTAGGTCGTTACCGCATCAACCGTAAGTTGAAAATGGATACTCCCGATGATGTTAAAGTGTTGACAAAAGCGGATATTATTGCGATTGTTAAATACCTGATCAAGTTAATCAACTCTAAAGAAGAGGTGGATGATATTGATCACTTGTCCAATCGTCGTGTACGTACTGTAGGTGAGCAGCTTTACGCCCAGTTTGGTGTAGGTCTTGCCCGTATGGCCCGTACGATCCGTGAGCGTATGAACATCAGAGATAATGAGGTATTTACACCAACTGATTTGATTAATGCCCGTACTTTATCGTCGGTGATTAACTCTTTCTTTGGTACCAATCAATTGTCTCAATTCATGGACCAGACTAACCCATTGGCAGAGATTACGCACAAGCGTCGTTTATCAGCCTTAGGTCCAGGTGGTCTTTCACGTGAGCGTGCAGGTTTTGAGGTACGTGACGTTCACTATACACACTATGGTCGTTTGTGTACCATTGAAACACCAGAGGGACCAAACATTGGTTTGATCTCTTCTCTTTGCGTTCACGCAAAGATCAATAATTTAGGATTTATAGAGACCCCGTACAAAAAAGTTGAAAACGGTGTTGTTGCTGTAGATGAACCGGTTATTTATCTTTCTGCTGAAGATGAGGATGGTAAAACTATTGCTCAGGCAAATGCTGAATATGATGATAAAGGTAATTTCACCACACCACGTGTTAAAGCACGTTATGAGGGTGACTTCCCGATCATTGAACCAGAGAAACTGGATTTAATGGACGTGGCACCAAATCAGATTACTTCGATTGCAGCTTCATTGATTCCTTTCCTGGAGCATGATGATGCGAACAGGGCCCTGATGGGTTCCAACATGCAACGTCAGGCCGTACCATTGTTACGTCCTGAAGCGCCGATTGTTGGTACTGGTCTGGAAGGCCGTGTTGCACGTGACTCCAGAACTTTGATCAATGCTGAAGGTAATGGTGTTGTTGAATATGTTGATGCAAATGAGATCACTATTAAATACGAAAGAAATGACGGCGACCGTTTAGTTTCTTTTGAAGGTGACAGCAAAACTTATAAGTTAATTAAATTCAAGAAAACCAACCAGAATACTTGTATCAACTTGAAACCAATCGTTAAGAAAGGTCAGAAAGTAGTAAAAGGACAAGTACTTTGCGAAGGTTATGCTACTGAAAACGGTGAGTTGGCATTAGGAAGAAACTTAAAAGTTGCTTTCATGCCTTGGCAAGGGTATAACTTTGAAGATGCGATCGTAATTAACGAACGTATTGTTAGAGAAGATATCTTTACTTCACTGCACATTGAAGAGTTTGAATTGGAAGTACGTGATACAAAACGTGGGGAAGAGGAGTTAACACCAGATATCCCTAACGTTTCTGAGGAAGCTACTAAAGATTTGGACGAAAACGGTATTATCCGTGTAGGTGCTGAAGTTAAAGAAGGAGATATCCTGATTGGTAAGATCACTCCTAAGGGAGAATCTGATCCTTCACCGGAAGAAAAACTGCTTCGTGCCATCTTTGGTGATAAAGCGGGAGATGTTAAAGATGCTTCTTTGAAAACTCCTCCTTCCATTAAAGGTGTGGTTATTGATACCAAATTATTCTCCAGAGCTAAGAAAACTACGAAAGCGGAAGAGAAATCTGCGATCGAGAAATTAGACAAGAGATATAATCTGGCTGTTGAGAACCTGAAAAATGAACTGGTAGATAAGTTGTTCCAGATCGTAAACGGTAAAACTTCGCAAGGTGTATTTAACGTTTACAAGGAGCTATTGTTCCCTAAAGGAGCGAAATTTACACAGAAGAGCTTAGCAGAACTGGAATATGCACACATCAATCCATACAAATGGACTACCGATGATGATAAAAACGATCAGATCAAAATGTTGTTGCACAACTATGGTATTCGTGTAAATGAAGAACTAGGTGCTTACAAACGTGATAAGTTCGCGATCAGTGTTGGTGATGAGCTTCCTTCTGGTATTGTTCAGATGGCTAAAGTTTATGTAGCGAAGAAACGTAAACTGAAAGTAGGAGATAAGATGGCGGGACGTCACGGTAACAAAGGTATTGTTGCACGTATTGTACGTGATGAAGATATGCCTTTCTTAGATGACGGAACTCCGGTTGATATCGTATTGAACCCACTGGGTGTACCTTCACGTATGAACTTGGGACAGATCTACGAAACTGTATTGGCGTGGGCCGGAAAAGAGCTGGGTGTGAAATTCGCAACCCCGATCTTCGATGGTGCTAAACACGATGAAGTAGAAGAGTGGATCGCTAAAGCTGGTGTACCTGCTTCAGGAAGAACTTATTTGAACAATGGTTTGACTGGAGACAGATTTGATCAGCCAACTACGGTAGGTATTATCTATATGCTGAAACTGGGACACATGGTTGATGATAAGATGCACGCCCGTTCAATCGGACCGTACTCTTTAATTACCCAGCAACCATTAGGTGGTAAGGCTCAGTTCGGTGGTCAGCGTTTTGGTGAGATGGAGGTTTGGGCATTGGAGGCATTTGGTGCTGCCAATATCCTGCAAGAGATCTTAACTGTGAAATCTGATGATGTGATCGGAAGAGCAAAAACCTACGAAGCGATTGTAAAAGGTGAAAACCTTCCTACGCCAGGTGTACCGGAATCATTCAATGTATTGGTTCATGAGTTACGCGGATTAGGTTTAGATATTACGTTAGACTAATGTTTTAAGTATTGAGCAGTGTCTGCTTCGGCTGGCACTGCTTAAAACTTGAGACTTACAACTCAAAAAGATATGTCTTACAAAAAGGATAATAAATTAAAAAGCAACTTCACCTCGATTACCATTAGTTTGGCCTCTCCTGAAGCAATTCTGGAGCGTTCAAGTGGTGAGGTGTTGAAACCTGAAACCATTAACTATCGTACTTACAAACCTGAACGTGATGGTTTGTTCTGCGAGCGTATTTTTGGTCCGGTTAAAGATTACGAATGTCATTGCGGTAAATACAAACGTATCCGTTATAAAGGTATTGTTTGTGACCGTTGTGGTGTGGAAGTAACAGAAAAGAAAGTACGCAGAGAGCGTATGGGACACATCAATTTGGTGGTTCCTGTAGCGCACATCTGGTATTTCCGTTCTTTACCGAATAAAATCGGATACTTATTGGGCTTGCCAACCAAGAGATTAGACCTGATCATTTACTACGAACGTTATGTAGTTATCCAGGCTGGTTTAATGGGCGAACAAGGTATTCAGTACATGGATTTCTTAACTGAAGAAGAATATTTAGATATTCTGGATAAGTTGCCTAAAGAAAACCAGTACCTGGATGATAAAGATCCTAACAAATTCATCGCTAAAATGGGTGCTGAAGCGTTAGAGGATTTACTGAAACGTATTGATTTAGATACTTTATCATATAACTTGCGTCACCAGGCTGCAAATGAGACTTCTCAGCAACGTAAAAATGAGGCTTTAAAACGTCTTCAGGTTGTTGAAGCTTTCCGCGGATCAAGAACACGTATAGAGAATAATCCAGAGTGGATGATCATTAAGATCGTTCCGGTTATTCCACCAGAATTACGTCCTTTGGTTCCTTTGGAAGGTGGTCGTTTTGCGACTTCAGATTTAAATGATCTTTACCGTCGTGTAATTATCCGTAACAACCGTTTAAAACGTTTGATCGAGATCAAAGCTCCTGAAGTAATTTTACGTAACGAAAAACGTATGTTACAAGAGGCAGTTGACTCTTTATTTGATAACTCACGTAAAGTAAATGCTGTTAAAACTGAAGGTAACCGTGCCTTGAAATCTCTTTCTGATATTCTGAAAGGTAAACAAGGACGTTTCCGTCAAAACTTATTGGGTAAACGTGTGGATTATTCTGCCCGTTCTGTAATTGTTGTAGGTCCTAACCTGAAATTGCATGAATGTGGTTTACCTAAAGATATGGCAGCTGAGCTATTCAAACCATTCATCATTCGTAAAATGATTGAAAGAGGTATCGTGAAAACGGTTAAATCTGCAAAGAAAATCGTTGACAGAAAAGATCCTCTGGTTTGGGATATCCTTGAAAATGTATTAAAAGGACACCCGGTATTGCTTAACCGTGCACCTACGTTGCACAGATTGGGTATCCAGTCCTTCCAGCCTAAGTTGGTAGAGGGTAAAGCGATCCAGTTGCACCCACTTGTATGTACGGCCTTCAACGCGGATTTTGACGGTGACCAGATGGCAGTTCACTTACCTTTAGGTAATGCTGCAATTTTGGAAGCCCAGGTATTGATGCTTGCTGCACACAACATTCTGAACCCGGCGAATGGTACGCCAATTACTGTACCTTCGCAGGATATGGTTTTGGGTCTTTATTATATTACCAAAGGCCGTAGAACTGACGAAACACGAGTAGTAAAAGGACAAGATTCTATCTTCTATTCTCCTGAAGAAGTGATCATTGCTTACAATGAGAAACGTATTGATCTTCATGCATTTATTAAAGTTAAGGTAAATGTAAAAGAGAACGACGGAAGTATTGTAAATAAACTGATTGATACTACAGTTGGTCGTGTATTGTTTAACCAAATGGTACCGGAAGAAGTAGGTTATATCAATGAATTGCTGACCAAGAAATCTTTAAGGGATATCATTGGTGAGGTGGTGAAAATCACCGGTATGGCACGTTCTTCAAGGTTCCTGGATGACATTAAAGAATTAGGTTTCCAAATGGCATTCAGAGGAGGTTTATCATTTAATTTACAAGATGTAAACATCCCTGTTGAGAAACATGCTTTATTAGAGCAGGCTTCAGCAGAAGTTGAAGAGGTAAGGAATAACTATAATATGGGATTCATTACCAACAACGAGCGTTACAATCAGATCATTGATATCTGGACTCGTATCAATAACCGTCTGACTTCTTATGTAATGACGCAGTTATCGAGCGATAACCAGGGATTCAACTCTGTATATATGATGCTTGATTCCGGAGCCCGTGGTTCTAAGGAGCAGATTCGTCAGCTGTGCGGTATGCGTGGTTTGATGGCTAAGCCTCAGAAATCAGGTTCAGGTGGGGAGATCATTGAAAACCCGATTTTATCAAACTTTAAAGAAGGTCTGTCTGTATTAGAGTACTTTATCTCTACTCACGGTGCTCGTAAAGGTTTGGCGGATACGGCGTTAAAAACAGCCGATGCTGGTTACCTGACCCGTCGTTTACATGACGTTGCTCAGGATATGATTGTTAACTCTGAAGATTGCGGTACTTTGAGAGGTATGTATACTACTGCCCTTAAAGACAACGAGGATATCGTAGAGCCATTATATGACAGAATTTTAGGTCGTATTTCTCTTCATGATGTATTCAACCCGCTTGATGGAGAGTTATTGGTTGCAGCCGGACAGGATATTGACGAGGATATTGCGAGAGCAATTGACGAGTCTCCGCTGGAAGGTGTTGAAATCCGTTCAGTACTGACTTGCGAAAACAAACGTGGTGTTTGTGCACTTTGTTACGGACGTAACCTGGCAACAGGTAAACGTGTTCAGAAAGGTGAGGCTGTTGGTGTTATTGCTGCACAGTCTATCGGTGAGCCGGGTACTCAGTTAACATTACGTACGTTCCACGTGGGTGGTACGGCGTCTAACATCGCGGCTGAATCTCAGATCATTGCGAAGTTTGACGGTGTGATTGAATTTGAGAATGTTCGTACGGTAGAACACGTTACAGAAGATGGTGCTAATCAGATTGTTCTTGGCCGTTCAGGTGAGTTCAAGATTGTAGAGCCTGGAACTGGTAAAGTGATCATGACCAACAACATCCCTTACGGTTCATTCTTGTATGTTGAAGATGGTGCGAAAATTGCCAAAGGCGACAGAATCTGTTCGTGGGATCCATATAACGCGGTTATTATTTCCGAGTTTGCTGGTAAGATCGAATTTGATGCAATCGTTGAAGGGGTTACTTTCCGTGAAGAATCAGATGAACAAACTGGTCACCGTGAGAAAGTAATTATTGACACTCGTGATAAAACTAAAAACCCTTCTGTAAGGGTAGTAGATAAAAAAGGTGAATTGATCAGAGCCTATAACATTCCTGTTGGTGCACACATTGCTATCGATGAGGGTGAGGCGGTAAGAACTGGTCAGATCCTGGTTAAGATTCCTCGTGCAACTGGTAAAACCAGGGATATTACGGGTGGTTTGCCTCGTGTAACTGAGTTATTTGAGGCTCGTAACCCTTCCAACCCTGCTGTTGTTACGGAAATTGATGGTGTGGTAACTTTAGGTGGTGTTAAACGTGGTAACCGCGAGATGACCATCGAATCTAAAGACGGAGAAGTTAAAAAATACCTTGTTCCATTGTCTAAACACATCCTGGTTCAGGATAATGACTTTGTGAAAGCGGGTATGCCATTATCTGATGGATCTATTTCTCCTGCAGATATCCTCGCAATTAAAGGACCTGCGGCAGTTCAGGAATACCTGGTGAATGGTATCCAAGAGGTTTACCGTTTACAAGGTGTAAAAATCAATGATAAACACTTTGAAGTGATTGTACATCAAATGATGCAGAAAGTTCACATTGAAGATCCGGGAGATACTATTTTCTTAGAAAATAACCTTGCAGATCGTTGGGACTTTATGGTTGAAAATGATGAAATCTACGACAAAAAAGTTGTTGTTGAGGCTGGAGATTCAGCTACAATGAAACCAGGTCAGATCGTTTCCCTGCGTAAACTCAGAGATGAAAATTCTCAGTTAAAACGCAGAGACCTGAAACAAGTTGAAGTACGTGATGCAAGACCTGCAACAGCGAGTTCAATTCTTCAGGGAATCACCCGTGCTTCATTGGGAACTAAATCATTTATCTCAGCCGCTTCCTTCCAGGAAACTACAAAGGTGTTGAACGAAGCTGCAATTGCAGGTAAACGTGATAGCATGCTTGGATTGAAAGAAAACGTAATCGTTGGTCACCTGATCCCTTCAGGTACCGGAGTACGTGGCTACGAAAGAATCATTGTTGGTTCACAAGAAGAGTACGATAAATTGTTAGCTTCTAAACAAGAAGAAGCAGAAGTTTAAGATTCTTCAATCATTATAATTTAGCCCCTCCGCTGCAAAAGCGGAGGGGCTTTTTCGTGTATACTAGACAGTATAGATAGTTAAATATGTAGATATTTTGATATGTTTATGTATAGATATAAGAATATTTCATATGTCTATAGGTGCTTAATTGTATTTATTGATGTTTTTATATTAATATATTTAGATATAAATATTCTTCTTACTTTTTTGCTCTTTCTAATCATATATATAGTACTTAAATATATAGGTATAAATATATTTTTATATATAGATATGCATGGTGCGGTGTTTAAGTTGCTTACTAATGAGGATGGATTTTCTATGAATTTCTAGGACCTTAAAGACTACAACTTAGGGGATTGAATAGGGCTATTGGCTGATTTTGTATATTGATATATTTATATCTGCATAACAGAAAAGGCTACTGGTTTATAATATGCTTGTATTGGTTGCCTTTATAAACGTAATCTTTCATGTATGAATATTCATAGTTATAGCAGATCTGTCTATTAATTTTTCGGAATAGGATTCGGCAACTTTACCTTCATTTGTTTTGATTTTTATCTGAGATTGAATATACTAGTTAGGTATTTAAAGCGGAGTAAAGGATATGTGTGTTTATGCAGTTGTATGTTTATATTTCTGTATATACGTAATAGTTGCGTATATGTATAATTATATCTATGTATATCGTTTTTGGCTTCAATAAATATCTATATGTTTAGATTTATTGATATTAAAAAATAAATATATGTTTATATATAGATGTTAATATGTAAATATTGTTAGTAATGGAGCACGGTAATACACTTCGCCTAAAGCACCCAGAAAAATCATATTACTCCGAGAGGACCTCAGGGCGCCTTGCCACAGGAGCGAAGCGGGGCAAGGAGTCCAGTCCTCGAAGAGTGATATGATTTTTAAGTATATTTAATATTCTAATCATCCATGCAAATGCTGTACAAACTTTCTATCCAAACATTTTTTTCCGAACTTTTTATCCCCAAGATTTTATAAGTAAGTTTGTACTATGGAAGAACGCAACAACGACAACCAGCTAAACATCGAACTTTCCGAAGAAATCGCAGAAGGAATATTTTCAAACCTTGCCATAATTACCCATTCCAACACAGAATTCGTATTGGACTTTATCCGGGTTATGCCAGGCGTACCAAAAGCAAGAGTAAAATCAAGAATCATTTTAACACCAGAACATGCTAAACGCCTGGTGCATGCCATGCAAGATAACATTGACAAATACGAAGCTGCAAACGGAAGAATCAAAACACAGGAAGAGCCTCCAGGTTTTCCGATGAACTTTGGCGGGCCGACAGCCCAAGCTTAAAGATTTTTAAGTAAATAAGAAAGTATAGCAGGATACGCGTTAGGCTCAAACCACTGGGTGTCGGGATCTTTACGGAACCAGGTCAGCTGGCGCTTGGCAAAACGACGGGTATTCTGCTTAATCTGCTCCACAGCCTCCTGTAAAGTAAGCTCAGCATCCAAATATTGGAATAGCTCAGAATAACCCACTGTATTCAGTGCATTAAGACCTTTATAAGGCGCCAAACGGCGAACCTCGTCTAACAATCCCGCTTCCATCATTAAATCAACACGGTGGTTAATTTGCTGGTACAAAAGCGAACGATCCATATTCAATCCAATCTTTAGAATTTTAAATGGCCTAACCTTTTTGCTGTTGGTGAGGTGAGAAGAAAGTTTTGTCCCCGTAGAGAGGAAAAATTCGAGCCCTCTGATCATCCGCTGAGGATTGGCCTGGTCTACTTTGTCATAGTACTCAGGATCTGCTGCACGGAGTTGATTTTTAATCTCCTCCAATCCCTGTTCAGCAAAAACATGATTTAAACGTTCCCTTACCGAAAGATCTGTTTCGGGGAGGTCATCCAGTCCATTACAGACCGCGTTGATGTATAAGCCAGAACCTCCAACCATAACTACCTGATCATGATTTTTAAAAAGCGAAGTGATGGTCTTCATCGCCTCAATTTCAAAATCTCCGGTACTGAAGAGTGTCTGGATACTATGAGAATTAATAAAATGATGGGGGGCGGCTGCGAGTTCTTCCACTGAAGGTTTTGCAGTCCCAATCTCCATTTCCTTAAAAAACTGCCTGGAATCGGCAGAGATGATTTCTGTTTTAAAATGCCGGGCAAGCTGAATGGCGAGTGAAGTTTTACCAATGGCAGTTGGCCCGACAATAGCAATAAGTGTTTTATTTGACACAATAAAGAGATTTAGTAATCCTCTTCCTTACCGCCATAATCTTCATCTTCGTAGTTTTCATTGTCCGAAAATTCATCTTCTTCCTCATCACCAGTTTCCTCACTTTCTTCATCGTGTTCTTTGGCATTGATACCACTGCCGCCCATGGCTTCGATTTCATCTGTATCTTCAGGCACAAAGTCCATCTCATTCAGGAAGTCAAATTCATCAGAGACAGGATTGCTGGATACCGCAACAGGACTAGTGCTGTTCTTGTCAATGATTTTAGGCGCTTCTCCGGTACTTTTAAATACAAAAGGATACTCGATAGAAGGATCGGTTTCCAGAATGATCCTGATGAGTTCTACGTGGAAATCGAAAGGTCTGTCGAAATTATATGTATAATAAAATTTCTGATGAGGGTCTTCAATGAAATTACTCAGTTTGGCTTTTTCCATTAAAGCAACACCTCTGTCTATCTTGCGCTGGTTAGGCAGATAAGCAATCTCGTCTCCTTTGATCCAGTTGTCTGCGCTTACATAAAATGAAGAAGATTTTTCAATAACATACCCCGTAGACTTATGAATGGCCCGGTGCAGGTCTTCAAATGTTTGCGTGGACTTAATGTCTATTTCTCTAACTACTTCGTCGAAATCTTCAAAACTTATTCTAAATCTATAAATTGCCATTTGAGCCCTTATTTCTCTATAAAATTAAAAAATAAAAATATATTAATTTGTTAAATGTCTTAATTCGCTGGTTGAAGTCCATATTCTTTCCCTTTCTCCAGCATAAACTTGAGGGCATCTTCATAAGAGTTTGTGATTTCCCCTTCAAGTATAGCTTCCCTGATGGCATTTTTGATCAGGCCGACTTCTTTTCCCGCAGACAAGCCGAAGGCATTCATGATATCATTGCCGGTAATCGGGGGTTGCCAGTTGCGGATTTTGTCCCGTTCTTCTACATCTTTGAGTTTCTGTTTAACCAGCTCAAAGTTATTGCGGTATTTTTTAACCTTATATTCATTTTTGGTGGTGACATCTGCATTGCAGAGCAGCATGAGGCTTTCAATATCTTCACCGGCATCAAACAATAGGCGGCGTACAGCAGAGTCAGTTACAACTTCCTGGGCCAGTACAATAGGGCGCAGATGGAGTTGTACGAGCTTTTGTACATATTTCATCTTTTCATTGAGGGGAAGTTTCAGCTGGGCAAAGATCTGAGGAACCATACGGGCTCCTTTATCTTCATGACCATGAAAAGTCCAGCCATGGCCTTCTTCAAATCTTTTGGTTGGCGGTTTGGCAATGTCATGCAGGATGGCTGCCCACCTAAGCCAAAGATCATTGGTGTTTAGAGAAATATTATCTAAAACCTGAAGGGTATGGTAGAAGTTGTCTTTATGTCCTTTTCCATTGATGATTTCGACCCCATAAAGGTTGGCCATTTGTGGAAAAATAATGCGGAGCAGTCCGGTGTCAAACAAGTATTTAAAACCAACAGATGGAACCGGAGAAAGAATGATCTTATTTAGTTCGTCTGTGATACGTTCTTTAGAAACAATGCTGATGCGCTCTTTTTGCTTTTTGATAGCAGAAAGGGCTTTGTCATCAATGGAGAAATTGAGTTGTGAAGCGAAACGGATGGCGCGCATCATCCTTAGTGGATCATCTGAAAAAGTAATTTCAGCGTCGAGCGGAGTTCTGATCAGTTTTCCCTGAAGATCGTTAATGCCCTGGAAGGGATCAACCAACGCACCGTAATTTGCTGCATTTAAAGAGATGGCTAAAGCATTTATCGTAAAATCGCGTCTAAGCTGGTCGTCTTCAATGGTGCCGTTTTCTACAATTGGTTTTCTGGAGTTTGCCCGGTAGGATTCTTTTCTGGCACCTACAAATTCAATTTCCAGGTCGTGGTATTTGAGCATGGCTGTACCAAAATTTTTAAACACAGCCACTTTGGTTTTTAGCTGGCGTCCGGCAAGCTCTGCGAATTCTATGCCATTGCCAAGAACTACAATATCAATATCTTTTGACGGGCGCTCTAAAAAAATATCACGAACATAGCCTCCAATCACATATGCTTCGATTGTATGTTGGGCAGCAATATCAGCAAGGACCTTGAAAACTGGATGTTTTAAGTGTTCTTTCATTCGTGTTTAATTATTATATGCCCTGAATCTTGCGGAAGCAAAATTTCAATAGACAGAAGTATTGGTTGAGTTTCTGCAAAAGTACTAAAAGTTACCTTCTAATAAAGGAAAATTGGCCGCCTGCTCCTAATTTCATAATGGTGGAAGGTTTTCTGGGGGTCCTGAGTTCTTGTTCCCAATCCACAACATAATCTACCGCTGCAAGAATGTTCTCGTCTATTTCATCAAAGAATTTGGGTGCCGGTTGCCCGGAAATATTTGCTGATGTGGAAGTTATGGGTTTTCGGAACCTTTGCAGGAGTGGCGTGCAAAATTCATGTTTGACCACTCGGATACCCACGCTGCCATCGGCATTGATTACATTTTGGGCAAGGTTTTTTGCGCCGGAAAAAATAAGGGTCAAAGGGTTTTCTGCAAATTCAATCAGATCATAAGCTACATCGGGCACCTCAGATACATAACTTTGCACTTTTGCATCGGTGTCCAGAAGGATGATGAAACTTTTGTCGTCAGAACGCCCTTTGATGGCATTGATTTTGGCTGCTGCCGCCTCGTTTGTGGCATCACAACCCAGTCCCCAGACGGTATCTGTAGGATAGAGAATTACACCTCCGTTTCTTAAAACATCCAGTGCTTTTTCGATTTCTGTTTTCAGCATGATACAAAGGTATCATTTTAGTATTTTTAAATAACAGTCCATCATTTGTTTTGCCAGTAATTGGTTGTTAAATTTTTGGACATAGAGCTGACCCATGGCTTTCATGTGCTGCTGAAGAATCTTATCACCCAGAACACGGTTGGTCTGTTCTGCAAGTTCCTCCGGATGGTCTGGATGTACATACAGACTGTCTGGTCCTCCCGCCTCTTCCAGGCAGGATCCGGTTGCTCCGATCACAGGGACATTGGAATACATAGCTTCTATAATCGGAATCCCGAATCCTTCATAATAGGAAGGATAAATGAAAAGACCGGCCATCTGGTAAATGGAAGGGAGTGCAGAAAAGGGGAGTCCCTGAAGGAAAATAACTCTGTGACTAAGATTCAGTCGCTCTATTTCCTGCTGTACAAGTTTGGCGTAAGGCTGGTGTTTTCCAACTACGACTAAGGTATACTCCGGATCAATATCTTTCAATGCTTTAATGATGAGCATCAGATTTTTTCTGGGTTCTACAGTTCCAACGTTCAGAATGTATTTTTCCGGAAGTTGGTACTCTGCTCTAATGCGCTGGTGCAGGGAAAAATCTGGTTCTTGTTTGAAAGTATCGTCACAACTTTGGTAAATGACCTCTATTTTGGAGGGGTCAATTTGGTAGAGTTCTACAATGTCACGTTTGGTACATTCACTGATGGCGATGATGCGGTCGCTGTTGATGCAGGCATACCTGGCTTTCAGATGGTAGATATAGCGATCTGCGGGTTTGTAGTATTGTGGATAACGTAAATAAATGAGGTCGTGAATGGTGACAGCAGACTTGATTCCGGTTGCTTTTAATCCGAAGGGAATTTCCTGGCTAAGGCCATGAAAAAGTGCGATTTTGTCTTTTAGCAGCTGTTTTTTAATGCCATAACTTCTCCACATAAATTTAGGCCCTGCATATTGAGGCAGTTTAAGTGAGATTCTGGTATCCTCAAAAAAAGAACTGATCTGGGGATGATCTTTAATTTTAGGACTATAAACAAAATAATGGTTTTGATGAAAATAACGGGCCAGTTGCCCAATCAGCGAGCGGCTGTAATTGCCTAATCCGGTGAGATTATTCGCTGCTCGTTTTCCATCAAAACCAATATTCATTAATTATACGGCTACATTATTTTCCCTTAATGCATTGTTCAGGGATGTCTTTTTGTCTGTAGATTCTTTACGTTTACCAATGATCAGTGCACAAGGAACCTGGTATTCTCCTGCAGGGAATTTTTTGGTGTAACTTCCAGGGATCACAACAGAACGTGCAGGAACAATTCCCTTATATTCTACGGGTTCCGGACCGGTTACGTCGATGATTTTTGTAGAGGCAGTCAATACTACGTTGGCACCTAATACAGCCTCATGTTCTACGCGTACACCTTCTACAACGATTGCTCTGGAACCCAGAAAACAGTTGTCTTCAATAATAACCGGTGCAGCCTGGATAGGTTCCAAAACACCACCAATTCCAACGCCACCACTCAGGTGTACATGTTTACCAATTTGTGCACAAGATCCTACTGTTGCCCAGGTATCCACCATAGTGCCTTCATCTACATAAGCACCAATGTTTACATAGGAGGGCATCAGGATAACACCTTTTGCCAGGAATGCACCATATCTTGCGATGGCATGAGGAACAACGCGAACACCCAGTTCTTTGTAATTGGTTTTTAATTTCATTTTATCATGAAATACAAAAGGACCAACTATAGTTTCTTTCATTTCTCTGATCGGGAAATAAAGAATTACTGCTTTTTTAACCCATTCATTTACACCCCATGAATTTAAAACAGGTTCTGCTACGCGGAGTTCACCACGGTCAAGCATAATAATTGTACTTTCAATAGCTTCGCAATATTGACTATATTCTAATAAAGTTCTGTCTTCCCAAGCGGCTTCTACTAACTTTTTTAATTCTGCAATCATGATTAAATTTAATTTTTGACAAAATAAATGAAATTTATGTATTGGGCGATGGTTTCATTGGAATATTTTTGTTTTTAACTGTTAATTATGAAGCTTCTTACGTATTTTTGATGTTTATGGTCGAGCAGGAAAAATTAAGGATAGACAAATATTTGTGGGCGATACGCTTGTTTAAAACCAGAAGCCTGGCTACAGAGGCATGTAAAGCAGGAAGGGTAAAGCTCAATGGGCAGAATATTAAGCCATCCGCTATTGTAAAGCCGGGGGATGTATACCAGGTCTCTAAAGGAATCGAAAAGAAAGTGATTGAAGTGGTCGAGCTTTCCTATAATAGAACGGAAGCGAAGATTGCAGTTACGAAATATAAAGACATCACGCCACTGGAAGAAACCTTTGCTTATAAGTCTACCTTCCATGCGCCTATAATGACCAGGGACAGGGGAGCGGGGAGACCTACAAAAAGGGACAGAAGGGAAATCGACGGCTTAACAGATAATTTTTTTGAGGAGGATTAAAGAAGCGGAGGATGTTAGTAATCCGTCCGCATGGTTGATTGTTCCCAAAGTTTAAAAGCCTGCAGTGCTTCATCTCTCATCATCTGTTTGATGGGCAGGCTGCGCAATTCCATTGGCTTTTCCAGTTCGTCATAAATGAATTTATCATCAAAACCGATATTTCCGGCATCCGTTTTTGTGTTGGCGTAATAAATGGTACTGATTCTTGCCCAATAAATAGCGCTCAGGCACATAGGGCATGGCTCACAGCTGGTGTAGACCACGCAGCCCGACAAATCAAATGTATTCAATGCAGTGCAAGCCAGTCTGATGGCCGAAACTTCCGCATGGGCAGTTGGGTCATTGCTTGAAGTTACCTTATTTCCACTCTGGGCTACGATTTCGCCATCTTTTACAATGACCGCGCCAAAAGGTCCTCCTAAGCTTTCCAGTACATTTTTTTCAGATAATTCAATGGCCAGGCGCATGAATTTTTCGTGTTGAGTTGATTGTTTCATAATTTATTCAAATAAAAGACCACAAAAAAAATGCCCCGAAATTCAGGGCATTCGAAATTTTAACGGTCAGGAGATTATTTTTTCTCCGCTTTATAGGCTTCGTTTAATCCAACGATCACTTCGCTGGTTACGTCTAAAGATTCGTCTGCGAAAAGAATCGCGCTGTTTCCTTTGGCATAAGTTAATACCATTTTAAAGCCCTTTTTCTTTGCATAGGTTTTTAAGTAGTCGGCTACTTTATCGTATAATTTTTCTTGTTCTGCAGCCTGGTCGCGTTGAAGTGCTGAACCTGCATTTTGCTGATAAGCTTGTAATTCTTGTTGTTTACGTGCCAGTCTCTGCTCTGTTGCTGCTCTTTGATCTGCAGGAAGTGTGTTCTGTTGTTGTTGGTACTGCGCAACTTCTCTTTGGAAAGCCTGTGTTTTAGCGCCCATGTCTCCCTGGGCAGCTTTGGTTTTGGTTTCCATTTTTGCCTGAAGATCTTTGAAGTATTGGTATTTGGTAAGTAAAGAGTCTGAGTTTACATAAACAATTTGGTCTTTACCTGTTACCGCAGCAGTTTCAGATTTTGTAGCGGAAGTTTTAGTAGCCGCGCCTTCCTTATTCTGGCAAGAAGCCATAACGGAAACCAGAGCGACAGCAGTTGCAAGACCGCTTAGTTTTAGTGTGTTCATTTTCATTATTCTAATTTATTATCTTTTTCTTTTAATGCTGTTTTGGCGCTGCAGCGTATCAGCAGTGCCTTTAAATTTAAGCAAATATAAAATTTACAATTTACTATCCTAAATAAAGTGATTTTAAGGCTGTTTTTATGTCATTTTCAGCCTAAATAGTTATCCACATTTACGGTTAATTGGGCATAATTCGTTATTTTTGTATTTATATTTTTTATTAAAATTTATGAGCGAAGAAAAAGATCCAAAGTCAAATTATTCGGCAGATAATATACAGGTATTAGAAGGTTTGGAAGCGGTGCGTAAGCGCCCTTCGATGTATATAGGAGATACCGGAGTTAAAGGTTTGCATCATTTGGTTTATGAGGTAGTCGATAACTCAATTGATGAGGCATTGGCAGGACATGCTGATACCATCTATGTAAATATTTTAAAAGACAACTCTATCCGGGTTGAAGATAACGGCCGGGGTATTCCAACCGGTATCAATACAAAAGAGCAAAAATCAGCTTTAGAGATTGTAATGACTGTGCTGCATGCCGGTGGTAAATTCGATAAGGATACCTATAAGGTTTCCGGAGGTTTGCACGGTGTGGGGGTGAGTTGCGTGAACGCTTTGTCTACACACTTGAGAGCCGAAGTTCACAGGGAAGGTAAAATCTGGGTACAGGAATATAATATTGGTAAACCTTTGTATGATGTAAAGTCAATTGGTGAAACGGAAAAAAGAGGTACGATCGTAACCTTTACTCCGGATCCGACCATCTTTACCCAAACCACAGAGTATCGTTATGATACGCTTGCTTCCAGATTAAGAGAGCTTGCATTCCTGAATAAAGGAATTAAACTGACTTTAACAGATGAACGTGAAACTCTTGAAAACGGGGAATTCCTGACAGAGCTCTTCCATTCAGAAGGCGGATTAAAAGAATTTGTTCAGTTCCTGGATGGTAACCGTCCTTCATTGATTGAAGAACCGATCTATGTAGAAGGAATTAAAAGTGGTATCCCTGTAGAGCTGGCCTTGCAATACAATGATAGTTATACAGAGAATGTGCATTCCTATGTGAATAACATCAACACCCATGAGGGTGGGACGCATATTGCCGGTTTTAGAAGAGGCTTGACCCGTACACTGAAAGCTTATGCAGATAAGTCCGGTTTATTGAAGAATGTGAAGTTCGAAATTACCGGTGATGACTTCCGCGAAGGTTTAACTGCTGTAGTTTCTGTAAAAGTACAGGAGCCTCAGTTTGAAGGCCAGACCAAAACCAAACTGGGTAACTCTGAGGTAATGGGTGCGGTTGATGTGGCTGTTGGTGAGGCTTTAAATAATTACTTAGAGGAGAATCCAAGAGAAGCGAAGCTGATCATCAATAAAGTGATCCTGGCGGCAACTGCGCGTGCAGCAGCACGTAAAGCCCGTGAAATGGTTCAACGGAAGAGCGTAATGGGCGGTTCAGGACTTCCTGGTAAACTGGCCGATTGTTCAGACAGCGATCCGGAAAGATGTGAAATTTACCTGGTGGAGGGAGACTCTGCGGGTGGTACGGCAAAACAAGGCCGTGACCGTAATTTCCAGGCCATTCTTCCTTTGAAAGGAAAAATCCTTAACGTGGAAAAAGCAATGGAACATAAGATCTATGAAAATGACGAGATCAAGAATATGTTTACTGCAATTGGTGTAAGTATAGGTACGCCGGAAGACGACAAGGCTTTGAACTTAACGAAGCTGCGTTACCACAAAATTGTGATTATGACGGATGCGGATATTGACGGATCCCACATTACCACATTGATCTTAACTTTCTTCTTCAGGTATATGAAGGCACTGATTGAGGCTGGATATGTTTATATCGCTGCTCCGCCATTGTACCAGGTTAAAAAAGGTAAAGATTTTGAATATTGCTGGAATGATGTACAGCGCGATGCGGCTGTTCAGCGTTTAAAAGGTGCAGGTAAGGAAGAAAGTGTACATGTTCAACGTTACAAAGGTTTGGGTGAGATGAACGCAGAACAATTATGGGATACGACCTTGAATCCTGCAACCCGTACTTTATTACAGGCAACGATAGAAAATGCTGCGGAGTGTGACCATACTTTCTCTATGTTAATGGGAGATGAAGTAGCACCAAGACGTGATTTTATTGAACGTAATGCAAAATATGCGAAGATCGATGCTTAATTGATCTTTATGGGAAAAGGCCGGTGAATTCACCGGCCTTTTTTATTTATACAGTTTCAACTGTAATTTCTTGTAATTAATAACAGCTTTATGCTGGAACAGGATATCGCCACCAATAATAGCTGAAATAACCGGATGTCCCATTTGTTGATAGGAGGCATTGACACTGTCGAGATCCAGGCCTACTGCAGTGTATTTCTTTAATTTAAGTCCGTTGAGCTTTAAAACCGGAATGGTTGCCATTAAAGTGCTTGACGTACTGAACAGGGTGGTTGCGTAATTCTCCTCTGTATTTTCCCCGGAGATCGCAGGATCATCTGACAGGTGTTTTTCTAATAATGTTTTGTCGAATACGGATCTGGATGCGCCTGTGTCAAGAACTGCCAGATGGGATTCGCCAAAAACAACAATTTCCATCAAAAGATGGAAACCGTCGTCTTGTAAGTTGATCAATTTCAAAGGAACATGTATCGCCCTCATGTGCTTAGATCAGTTTCATTTCTGCTAAAACATTATTCATATTTCTTACTGCATCTGCGCTTTTGTTAAAAGCAGCCTGTTCAGTTTCGTTGAGTTTATAGTCGATAATGGATTCCCATCCGTTGCGGCCAATCACCACAGGAACGCCAAGACAGATATCTTTCTGGCCATATTCTCCATCTAAGGCAACACAGCAGGTAAATAGCTTCTTTTCATCGCGGACAATACTTTCTACCAAAGCAGCACCCGCAGCACCCGGTGCATACCACGCTGAAGTACCCAATAATCCGGTTAGGGTTGCGCCACCTACCATGGTATCAGCAGCCACTTTATCTAAAACGGCCTGATCCAGTAATTCTGTTACTGGTAAGCTCTGATAGGTTGCAAAACGGGTAAGGGGGATCATTGTAGTATCGCCATGACCACCAATTACGAAGCCCTGAAGATCATTTGCGCTGCAGTTGAGTGCTGTGCTTAGGTAATATTTAAAACGAGCGCTGTCTAAAGCTCCACCCATTCCGATAATCCTATGTTTAGGAATACCCAGGGACTTTAAAGATAAATAGGTCATCGTATCCATTGGGTTACTGATCACAATGATGATGGCCTCAGGAGAATATTTCAGAATGTTTTCGGCTACACCTTTCACAATACCTGCATTAATGCCGATAAGTTCCTCGCGGGTCATCCCGGGTTTACGGGGCAGACCTGAAGTGATGACGGCAACGGCTGATCCGGCAGTTTTACTGTAGTCGGCTGTTACACCTGTAATTTTGGTGTCGAAGCCCAGAAGTGCAGCTGTTTGCATCATATCGATCGCTTTGCCTTCTGCAAAGCCCTCTTTAATATCTAAAAGTACAAGTTCCCGTGCCAGCTCTTTTCTTGCAATGTTATCAGCACAAGTGGCGCCAACGGCTCCTGCTCCTACAACAGTTATCTTCATAGTCGTATACATTTATATTGGAAATTCCATTAATATGTGAACAAGTTATACAATTACTGCTTTATAAAAAATGCTTTTTAAAACTTTATGATTCCTTGGGGGTTTTATGATAAAGAATTTACATTTGCTTAATACTATAGAAACGAGAACTTGATATGGACAATATACCTGTTGAAAAAGTAGATGTGCTCTCTTACGCTGGAAAGTGGTACTCGCTTTGCTCCATCCCAACGTTCCTGGATAAGCACTGGAGGCAAACAATCGAAACGTATGTGATCCATCCAGACGGGTATTATGCAGTATTTACCACCTACAAAGTTATTGGAGAGCAAAAGCAAAAATACATCCGCTCTAAATTGTTTACGGTGAGGGGTACTGGTAATGCCATTTATAAGGCACAGTTTGTATGGCCTTTTAAAGTAGATTATTGGGTCATTGAACTGGCAGAAGATTATTCCTATGTGGTGATCGGGCATCCTAAGCATAAATATTTGTTTATTATGGCAAGGAAGCCACAGCTTGATGAGCAATTGCTTAATGATATTATTGCTCGCTGCAAAGAGAAAGGGTATGATACCACTAAACTGGTTTCACAGGAACATAAACCTGCGGCAAAACAAAAGTTAGCTGTTCATTAAAAACGGAAAAATCAGCAGCTTAGAAAATTAGGAATTTATTCGGTCATTTAGCATTCGGAACATTTAAAAAATCCGTAATTTTGGTTATTCTTTTTTTTTAAGCGAGAATCCTTAATTACCCCCATATGTATTTGATTTTTGATACCGAGACGACTGGTTTACCAGGTAATTTTAATGCGCCCATTACCAATACCGATAACTGGCCGCGTTGTATACAGATTGCCTGGCAGCTCCATGATGAGTTTGGTGTACTGATAGAAAATCAAGATTACCTGGTTAAGCCAAAGGGATTTAATATTCCTTATGATGCCGAACGTATCCACGGAATTTCTACGGAACTGGCTGAAGAGCAGGGGATAGAACTCGAAGAGGTTCTTGCAAAATTTAATATCGCTCTATCCAAAGCTGAATTTATAGTGGGTCAGAACATTGGTTTTGACGTCAATATTATGGGTTGCGAGTTTTATCGCTATGGCGTTGAAAACCGACTGGCAGATATGCCGGTATTGGATACCTGTACGGAAGTGACCGCCGAACTCCTGAAGCTGCCAGGGGGAAGGGGAGGCAGATTTAAATTGCCCAATCTGACTGAATTGCATCAGTACCTTTTTGGTGAACCCTTTGCCGAAGCGCACAATGCAACCGCCGACGTTGAAGCGACGACCAGGTGTTTCCTGCAGTTGTTGAAAATTGATGGATTTAAACCAGAACAACTCCATAGGGATTCGGATTATATAAGGGCTTTTAAAGAATGTAATCCAGGTGTTATTCCAACAACAGGATTAAAACATATCAACCTTAAGGCTGCTTCTGAGGAAATTCGTGAGCGCCTTAAAAAGGCAGAGGGTGGCGGTCTTTCGAGACAAGCCCTGAAGGAAAACCAGGAGGAATTGAAAAATGCTGTATTTGCGCATTTACACAACCACACACAGTTTTCCGTATTACAGTCTACCATCAATATTCCTGATCTGATCAAAGCTGCGGCTGCAGATAAGATGCCCGCAGTGGCCATGACTGATCATGCAAATATGATGGGGGCTTTTCACTTTGTTAATCAGGTTCTGAATTACAATAAAGGTGCGGAGGCCAGGAACCAGGCTGCCATAGAGAAGGGAGAGGAACCGGTAGATGTGGTTCTAAAGCCAATTGTAGGTTGTGAGTTCTTTGTGTGCGAAGACCACCTGGACAAGAGCCGCAAAGACAATGGTTTCCAGATTGTATTAATGGCGAAGAATAAAAAGGGCTATCACAACCTGGCCAAAATGTCTTCTATTGCTTATACCAAAGGCTTTTATTATGTGCCCAGGATAGACAGAAAGGTGATTGAAACTTACAAGGAAGATATTCTGGTTCTTTCGGGAAACTTGTATGGGGAGATTCCGAGTAAACTCTTAAATGTGGGTGAAAAACAGGCGGAAGAAGCTTTGCTCTGGTGGAAAGAACAATTTAAAGATGATTTTTATATAGAGGTTCTGCGCCACAATCAGGATGATGAAAATATTGTGAATAAATCACTGATCAGCCTGGCTAAAAAACACGATGTAAAGCTGATTGCAACAAATAATACGTACTATATCAATAAAAAAGACGCCAATGCCCACGATATTTTATTGTGTGTAAAAGATGGTGAAAAACAGGCTACGCCAATAGGACGTGGGCGTGGTTACCGTTATGGTCTGCCCAATCAGGAATACTATTTTAAATCTGGCGACGAGATGAAAGCGCTCTTTGCAGATCTTCCTGAAGCGATCCTCAATATTGGGGAGATTGTAGATAAGATAGAAAGTTATAAGCTGGCCAGAGAGGTACTCTTACCCAAGTTTGGTATTCCCGAGCAATTTCTTGTTGCAGAGGATGAAGCGGATGGTGGAAAAAGGGGCGAGAATAAATATCTTGCGCACCTGACTTATGTAGGGGCGAAAAAACGGTACGGAGAAATTACACCGGATATTAAAGAACGTCTGGATTTTGAGTTGCAGACCATTGAGAAAACGGGATATCCAGGGTATTTCCTCATTGTGCAGGATTTTATTGCTGAAGCAAGAAATCTGGACGTGTCTGTTGGACCAGGAAGGGGTTCTGCCGCAGGTTCTGCAGTGGCCTATTGTCTGGGAATTACCAATATTGACCCGATCAAATACGATTTGCTTTTTGAGCGTTTCCTGAACCCGGACAGGGTATCCATGCCCGATATTGATATTGACTTTGATGATGAGGGCCGGGGAAGGGTTATGGACTATGTAATTAAGAAATATGGGGCTAATCAGGTTGCCCAGATTATTACTTACGGAACCATGGCAGCCAAGTCGTCCATCAGGGACACGGCAAGGGTATTGGATTTACCACTTTTTGAAGCAGATAAGATTGCTAAGCTGATCCCAAATATGAAGCTGGCCAAAATCTTTAACCTCGATGAGAAAAACCTGAAAGAAGCGCTTAGAGCGGATGAGTATGAAAAGGTTGTAGAGCTTAAGGCTATGGCCGGATCTAAGGACCTGAGTGCGGAAACCATACAACAAGCGAAAATATTAGAAGGTTCTTTAAGGAATACAGGAATTCATGCCTGCGGGGTGATCATTACACCGGATGACATTACCAATTTCGTGCCGGTTGCTACGGCAAAAGATTCAGATTTGTATGTAACCCAGTTTGATAACTCGGTGGTAGAAAGTGCTGGATTACTGAAAATGGACTTTTTGGGTTTAAAGACCCTGACACTGATCAAGGACACGGTAAAACTGGTGAAACTGAGAAGTGGTATTGAGTTGAATCCGGATGAAATTCCTATTGATGATGTTAAAACCTACGAACTTTTCCAGCGTGGGGAAACCATAGGGATCTTCCAGTACGAGAGTAATGGGATGCAAAAATACATGAAGGAGCTTAAGCCAACGGTATTTGCCGATCTTATTGCCATGAATGCTTTGTATCGCCCGGGACCACTGGAGTATATTCCAAGTTTTGTTCGAAGGAAGAATGGGGAGGAAGAAATCAAATATGATTTGGATGCTTGCGAGGAATATCTGAAAGAGACCTATGGAATTACGGTTTACCAGGAGCAGGTAATGCTTTTATCGCAAAAACTTGCTGGATTTACCAAAGGTGAGGCCGACGTTTTGCGTAAAGCCATGGGTAAGAAACAGAAGGATGTTTTGGACAAGATGAAACCGAAATTTGTAACCCAGGCGGCAGAAAAAGGACATGCACCGCAGGTGCTGGAGAAAATCTGGAAGGACTGGGAAGCTTTTGCTTCTTATGCTTTTAATAAATCGCACTCTACCTGTTATGCCTGGATTGCTTATCAGACCGCTTATTTGAAGGCACATTATCCTGCAGAATATATGGCGGCGGTACTTTCCAACAACATGAGTGATATTAAGCAGGTGGCATTTTTTATGGAAGAATGCCGGCAAATGAACGTTCAGGTACTTGGACCGGATGTAAATGAATCTGATATTAAATTTTCGGTAAACGATCGCGGTGAAGTCCGTTTTGGACTGTCTGGTGTGAAGGGTGTAGGAGAGAAGGCGGTTGAGAGTATCATTGAAGAAAGGGCAGAAAAGGGTCACTTTGTCAGTGTTTATGATTTTGCAAAACGTTCCAACACCAGGACGGTGAATAAGAAGGCTTATGAGAGCTTTGTGTACAGCGGGGCATTTGATAGTTTCGGGTTCCACCGGGCACAGTATTTTCATGTAGGGGTTAATGACAAGTTGAATGGGATAGAGAAACTGATCAAATATGCAAATGATTTTCAGAACAACGGAGCTTCATCGCAATCCTCGCTTTTTGGTGGTTCTATTGCAGATCTGATTATGGAACCTCCGTTGCCGGTTGCTCCGGAATGGGGATTGATTGACCGCCTGAAATATGAAAAGGATGCTATCGGGATCTTTTTAAGTGGGCATCCGCTGGATAATTATAAGTTTGAACTGCAGAATTTTTGTCAGCATTCGGTGAAACATCTGAGTATTATCAATAAAATCAGGACCGGGGATACGAATGAGGAGGTATTAACAGAATTTGAAGCCCTTAAGAACAGGGAACTGGTGGTTGGTGGTTTGGTGGTTGTAGCCGCCCAGCGAATGACCAAGACTGGTAAACCTTTTGGAACAATTGTTTTTGAGGACTATGATGACAGTTGTGAGCTGGCGCTTTTTGGAGAGGATTTCATTAAGTTCAAACAATTCCTGACCGATGGCTATTTCCTGCAGATCAGGGGAAGGGTTGGAGAACGTTTTAGAAAGGAAGGGGACTGGGAGTTTAAAATTACTTCGATAGCCCTGCTTTCTGACCTGAGAGATAAGCTGGCCAAATCGCTGACCATACAAATTCCAATTGAAGGGATTAATGCAGCTTTTCTAAGTTCTATACATGAAATTATAGAAGATAATAAGGCCAGTACAGATCAGCAAAACTGTAAACTTAATTTTGCCGTATATGATAGGGAACAGAATATTCAACTGGATTTGCCTTCAAAATCGTTAAAAATAAACCCGAATAACCATTTTCTGGAACAGTTAACCGGTTTGAATGTTGTCAATTATAAGTTGAACTAATGTCATTTTGACATTACAAGCGTAATGGCATTAGTATTGATTATATCTTTGTAATCACAAGGGCAACAATAAGTTCAAATGTTTCTACTCATTCTAGCTCTAAATAAGTAAATAAGAATCAATTAAATAAAATAGAAATTATGGCTTTAGAAATCACAGATGCAAACTTCGAGGAAGTTGTATTGAAATCTGATAAACCCGTTTTAGTAGACTTTTGGGCAGAATGGTGTGGTCCGTGTCGTATGGTAGGTCCCGTTGTTGATGAGATCTCCAAAGAATATGAAGGAAAAGCGATCGTGGGTAAAGTGAACGTGGATAACAACCCTCAGATCTCTACACAATTTGGAATTCGTAACATTCCTGCTTTATTGTTCTTCAAAGGTGGAGAAGTAGTAGACAAACAAGTAGGTGCGGTGCCGAAATCTGTACTTGCAGGAAAATTAGATAAACAATTGTAATTACAATCTGATATATTTGAAAGCGTCTGTGTTTGCAGACGCTTTTTTTATGCTCCACGTCATCCTGAATTTCAGGATTCTAATTTAATCAGATTTTGAATAGCGGGTCCTGGATCCTGAAATAAATTCAGGATGACGACCGCATTAGTGATATAATCTCTTTTTTATGAAGGTATATTTTTATTAGATTTATAGGATGTCATCGCAACTCAACCCTGAGAACTTAAATACCATGGATACCCTGGAACTGCTGGCCAGACAGGTTGTTGAAGGTTTTATTACCGGCTTGCA